>Ga0172381_10006830_pt1 | contig 11387 bp, 9 predicted proteins | sample Leawel6488metaG_FD_119754 | JGI IMG/M metagenome (GOLD analysis project Ga0172381, IMG submission 119754) | Leachate microbial communities from a municipal landfill in Southern Ontario, Canada - Leachate well 64-88 metaG | ecosystem: Engineered > Solid waste > Landfill > Unclassified | place... | reverse complement strand
TGAAACTGGAAGAAGGTTTTGACCTGGAGATTCTGGCCAAACAGACTCCCGGTTTTTCAGGAGCCGATATTGCCAATGTTTGTAATGAAGCCGCTTTGATCGCTGCCCGTAAAAATAAAAAAGCCATCCAGAAACAGGATTTCCTGGATGCCATTGACCGTATTGTGGGAGGTCTGGAACGCAGAAGCAAGATCATAAGTCCCAATGAAAAAAGGACTATAGCCTTCCATGAAAGCGGGCATGCAACGGTCAGCTGGATGCTCAAACATGCCAACCCCCTGTTGAAAGTTACCATAATCCCGCGCGGACGGGCACTGGGTGCTGCCTGGTACCTTCCGGAAGAAAGACAGATAACCACGGTGGAACAAATGATGGACGAAATGGCCTCGGCTCTGGGAGGACGTGCTGCAGAAGAGTTGATGATAGGGCAGATATCATCCGGCGCCATGAACGATCTTGAAAAAGTAACCCGTCAGGCTTATGCCATGGTGGCTTATTTGGGAATGAGTGAAAAGATAGGGAATGTATCTTTTTATGATTCTACAGAAAATGCCGGATTTAATATAGGGAAACCTTATAGTGAAACAACGGCACAGCTCATAGACACAGAGGTTAAAAGGATCATTGACCAGGCCTACGATATGGCCCGCAAGGTTTTGAAAGAAAACAAAGAAGGATTTTTGAAATTGGCTGCCATATTGCTGGAAAAAGAAGTCATATTTGCCGATGATCTGGAGGTGATATTCGGGAAACGTCTGCTTCCGGACAATCAGCAGGACGGGCAGAAACCCAAAAACAAAGAAAAAGAAGAAAGTGAGCACGCTGATTAAAAGGACTTTAAGCGGTCTTGTGTTCATAATTCTGATGATAGCAGGACTCTTAGTTCATCCCCTTGGATATGCCGTTTTGATGGCTTCCTGTGTAGGGATCATGTTCATTGAATTCTACAGGATGGCCTTGGGGGATCAAAACAAAACCGGCCAGGTATTTGGGTTTTTTGCGGGGATCCTGCTTTTTGTAACAACATATATTATTGGACGTTACGGATTTCCAGCTGCCCGTTTCTGGCTAATGTCCTTATTGATTCCCGTAACGGCTGTCTGGATCTCTGTTTTGTACAATCGTGGAAAAGATTCTTTCAGGAATGCGGCATTGCTTTTTTTCCCACTACTTTATATAGCCGTTCCGTTTTCAATTTTTAATTTTTTGGTTTTCAATCCCCTGGGAATGTTCCAGGGAATATACCTGCTTGCCCTTTTTCTCATACTTTGGGCTTCAGATATTGGAGGATACCTTATTGGAATGGGATTCGGACAAAAAAACGGACACAAACTTTTTCCAAGTATTTCTCCAAAAAAATCCTGGGAAGGATTTATCGGAAGTCTTCTCTTTTCACAGGGTATGGCATTTCTCCTTTTCAAATTGGACATGATACCCTTTGCCTGGTATCATTGCGTACTTTTAGCACTAATTATTTGTATCTTTGGAGTAATAGGAGACTTGACAGAATCCGGGATGAAACGTTATTTTGGGGTAAAAGATACCGGATCCATTATGCCCGGTCACGGCGGATTGCTGGACCGTTTTGACGGAGCGCTTATTGCTTTTCCCATTGCCATTACTTACATTTTATTTGTATTTTATATAAACTGATATGAGGATCCATAAAGAAGGAAGAACGACTATACTTATAGTGATAGTGACCATCGCCGTGATCCTGGCCGTGATCATAGCCTTCTCTCTGTACAATTTCTGGATACTTACTCTTTTCGGAGCGGCATCCCTGCTTGTACTTTTGCAGACACTCATGTTTTTCAGGATACCCCAACGGGATATTCTTATAAAAGAGAACGGCATTGTGGCCCCGGCAGATGGCCGGATAGTACTGATCAAAGAGGTAGAGGTCAATGAATACCTGCATGAAAAAAGATTGCAGGTGTCTATCTTTATGAACATGTTCAATGTACATGTCAACTGGTATCCCTGTGCCGGTGACATTGTTTATTACAAATACCACCCCGGAGACAAAATGGTAGCCTGGCATCCCAAATCTTCTGAAAAGAATGAACATACGACAGTCTTTTTAAACCAGGGAAGGCACATTATTGGTGTCAGGCAGGTAGCGGGACTCATTGCACGCCGCGTGATCTGCAAAGCACGTACAGGCAAACAGGTTATGCAATGCAGCGAACTGGGGATCATTAAATTCGGTTCCCGGGTGGATATACTGCTTCCCCCCGATGCTGAAGTCAGGGTAAAAAAAGGTCAAAAGGTGTGGGGCTGTGAAACGCTGATAGCCGATCTCAAATGATGGCCTCTATGGCTGCTGCAGGATCTTCTGCCTGGAAAACATAATTGCCTGCTACCAGAATATCTGCACCATGTTTGTATAATTCAGGGGCATTCGTGTCATTTATCCCCCCGTCTACCTGGATCAGAAAATCCAGATCCTTACGTGTTCTCATTTCTTTCAATTCACTGATCTTTTTCAGGCTTTCCGGAATAAAGACCTGGCCTCCAAAGCCGGGATTAACGGACATGACCAGAACCAGGTCAGCGTAGTGAACTGCCTGTTCCAAATGACTTACCGGAGTAGCCGGATTGACTGCGATCCCGGATTTCATACCCAGACGCCGGATTTCCTGCAAATCCCTGTTTAAGTGGGGGCAGGTTTCCCAGTGAACTGTCAGCCAGTTAATCCCCAGGTCCCTGTATCTTTGGTAATAGCGAGACGGATCTACTGTCATTAAATGTGCATCCAGCGGTTTTTTTGAGTAACGCGAAACCGCTTCAATAAAAGGGAATCCATAGGATATATTGGGAACGAATACCCCGTCCATAATGTCCAGATGAATGCTCCAGGCATTGGTTTGGTTGATCATTTTGCAGGAATCGGCCAGATGTGCAAAATCAGAAGACAAAAGAGAGACAGATACTTTTCCCATGATTATACGTTCCTGATGATTTCCAGTAAAAGATCCCAGAATTTACCCACGGTTGCAATTTCAAGCCTTTCAGTTGGGGCGTGAACTCCTTTGAGCGTAGGCCCTATGGATATCATGTCCAGATTGGGAAATGCATCCAGAAAGATACCGCATTCCAGCCCGGCATGAATAGCCTTAACCTTTACCGGTGTTTTAAATAATTTCAAATAGGCTTCTTCACATATTTTCAAAACGGCGGAATCGGGGTTTGGAGCCCATCCGGGATACTCCCCTTCGTGGGATACCTGTGCCCCGGCCAGGCTAAAGAGGCTTTCAATCCGCTGGGCGGCGTTCTTTCTTGCCGAGTTTAGGGCACTGCGCTGGCTGCTGCCAATGCGGATCATCCTGTTTTCCTGATCCATCCGGACAGATGCCAGGTTGGTGGAAGTTTCCACCAATCCGGGAATATCCTTGCTCATGGCCAGAACCCCGTGCGGACACGCGTACAGGGAGGCGGTCAGGTTCGCGGCCGTTTTGGTATCCATCACCTTCAGAGGCATTTCACATTCTGCAACGGCACTTTCCAGTTCAGGATCGGTGTGTTTGTGTTCTGCGGTCCATTCGGCCGCCATGGAATGGAACATTTGGGTAAATGCAGTACGATCCGAATTACGGATAACACATACGCCAACCGCTTCCCGTGCTATGGCATTCCGTTTGTTCCCTCCGGAAATGAAACCAATGTCAAAACTGAATTTCTGCTGTGCATTCCACAGAAAACGGGCAAGCACCTGAACGGCATTGCAAAGATCCTTATGGATCTCGTCCCCGCTGTGCCCCCCGGTAGCTCCTGTAATACTGACTTTCAGGGCTGTGACTCCTGCTGTAGGTGCCGGTTTTTCGGTATAGGTAAAACGGGCCGTTGTATCAATACCTCCGGCGCATCCAATAAATACTTCTCCTTCATCTTCCGAATCCAGGTTCAACAGAATGGACCCTTTAATGAATCCCGGAGCTACTGCACGGGCTCCGTCCAGTCCTGTTTCTTCAGATACGGTAAACAGGCATTCCAGGGGGCCGTGTACCAGTGAATTGTCATCCAGAACCGCCAGGGAGGCGGCAACGCCTATTCCGTCATCGGCGCCCAGTGTGGTGCCTTTTGCTTTTAACCAACCGTCTTCCACATATGGTTGAATGGCGTCTTTCGAAAAATCAAAGACAGTATCTTCGTTTTTTTCGCACACCATATCGGTGTGGCTTTGAAGGATCACGCCCTGGCTGTTCTCTTTTCCCTTTGAAGCAGGTTTCCGGATAACTACGTTCCCCGTCTTATCGGTTTGGTATTCCAGGTTACGGTCTTTGGCAAAATTTTCAAGGAAACGGGTCATTCCCGCTTCGTTGCCGCTTTCCCGCGGTGTTTTGCAGATTTCAAAAAAGAAATTAAAAACTGATGAGGGTTCCAATATATTCATGATGATGGATTTTAACCGTTTTTGAGCCTTTTCTCAATGTCCGTCACATATTGGCGGAACATACGGTCGGTATCCATTAGATTGCAAACGGTATTGTAAGAATGCAGTACAGTTGCATGATCTTTGCCTCCAATCATTGATCCAATGGAAGAAAGCGAGTTCTTTGTGAGATTCCGGCTCAGATACATGGCAATTTGCCTTGCCTGGCAAATTTCCCGTTTGCGGGTTTTTGAAAGGAGATTTTCCTGTGTAATGCCAAAATAATGGCAAACGCTTTTTTGAATGTCCTGTACGGAAATTTCACGGGTAACCGAACTTACCAGCCGGTCGGTAATAACCTGGGCCAATTGTAAGGTTACAGGTTGTTTGTTAAAAGTCGACTGTGCCAGCAGGGAGCAGAAAGTACCTTCAATTTCCCTGACGTTGGTAGTGACCTGTTCCGCAATGAACTCAAGTACTTCGCGGGGAACTTCCACGCCTTCGTTATAGCATTTCTTTTCCAGGATAGCCAGCCTGGTGGCATAATCGGGAGCCAGCAATTCTGCAGAAAGTCCCCATTTGAAACGAGATAAAAGTCTATCATCCAGATCTTTAAGCTCAACAGGGGCCCGGTCGCTTGTCAGGATCAACTGTTTCCCTGACTGGTGCAGGTGATTGAAAATGTTGAAATAAGCATTCTGAGTCCCCGGTTTGCCGGCAAATTCCTGTACATCGTCAATGATCAGCACATCTATCATTTGATAGAAATGCATAAAATCAGTTAGTTTGTTTTTGATATTGACAGCATCCATGAACTGGATCTGGAACAAGTTGGCAGATACGTACAAAACCACTTTTTCCGGCATCCGCTTTTTTATCTCTATCCCAATAGCCTGGGCAAGATGTGTTTTTCCAAGTCCTGAACCGCCGTATATAAATAATGGATTGAAAGGTCCTCCCGGTTTTTCGGCAATACTTAATCCGGCAGTACGAGCCAGCCGGTTACAGGAGCCTTCAACAAAATTATCGAATGAATAAGCGGCATTTAGCTGGGGATCGATCTTTACCTGCCTGATGCCCGGAATTACATAAGGACTGGCCACTTCTTCCCGGTTGCCCCTGGAAAAGGGAATGGCTTTATTCTGAAATTGGCCCTGTCCCTGGTGAGGCACGGGAACCCCTTTACTGCATGAATCCACTTTTACGCAATATTCCAGTTTAGCCGCACTGCCAAGTTCTTTTCTTAAACAATGGCCAAGCAGATCAATGTAGTGTTCTTCTATATATTCTCTGAAAAAATGGGAAGGCACTTCAATTGTCAGAACATTGTCTTTAAGTTTAACCGGGATAATCGGTTCAAACCAGGTGCTAAAGCCGGAGGGTTGAATGTTATCCTTAATGATACTCAGACAGTTATTCCAAACAATTTTGTGAGGAGATGGAGACATATTTTGATTTGGGGTTTATGTATACAAAAATGGTTAAAAAAAATGGTAAAAAAAAAATGAAAAACACTTGTATTTTTCAAAAAAACAATAATGCCTTAATAATCAGGATGAAAAAATGTTATTATGCAAATATCTGATTATAAGCAAGGTAAAAAACCCCAAATTGTGCTTTCTGTTGACAGGTGGGCATTTGGGACAAATATGAATAATTTAAAAAACAGTGATCCGTATGTATTTTTTAGGATTTTCGCTTATCAGCCGGATCAGGGAATCGGCTCTGGATAGAATATCGGTTAGAGAATGATACAATTCCGGATTGGATCCGATTTGCCCAAGTGTCCCTTCGGGATTGCTCAGATTTTCAAGCAATTTATGAAATTCTGCCACGGTCCCCCCCAGATCGGCTCCTTTAAGTTCTTCAGATACAGCGTCAAAATTATCCAGTGTTCCCGAAAGATTCTTCATTGCCCGGTTCAATTCACCGGCCAGGGTATCGGCACCGGCCAGGATGTTATCTATACGGGAAGCATTGTTCCCAAGCGTTTCTGACAGTTGGTTAATATGGCTCAGGGATGAATTCAGCTTACCCAGACTCTCTTTAATGTTGTTCCGGTTTTCGTCATCCAGAATGTCATTAACGCGTAATATTGTCTCATTCAGATTGGATGTTAATCCGGATATATCATCTTTCAGTCCCATAAGTTCTGTTGTCAGCAGTGTGATCAGATCCTGTTGAACGGAGGCTTCAAGCGTGTCTCCGGAAGCATGCCATGCTGAAGAATCGCTAAGTATCAAACGGACGGCCTTCCCCCCCAAAATATCGGCACTGTAGATTTCAGCCCGGGTCCCTTCCGGCAGTCTGAATTTTTTTTTCAGTCTGATCTTAATGATCATTTGCTGATTGTCCTGATCAAAATCAATTTTGTCTACCGTTCCTGCCGTCAGTCCCAGAACAGAAACAGGACTTGTGGGAGCAAGACCTTCTACGCCGGGATATATGGCATAGAAAGTATTTGTCCCCCTGAAAAGATCATTCCCTTTCAGAAACTGGACTACAAAATATAAAACAACTATTACAATCAGCGCAAACAGACCGATTTTCAATTCACGGGACATTTTTTTGGTTTTCATTTCTGTTTAATTAGCAGGAACCAATTTGCCATCCTTCACGGCTATCACAAAGGCATCCGGGAAATCACTTTTCCTGAGGTTGTTACAATGTTCTTGAGCATCCTCCCTTTCCGGAAAGTTTCCCAATGTATACTTATATTTATATGTTTGATCGTTACAAACGACCACCTGGATTCCGGGATAAGTTTTCAGTGTGGGGTGAGAACCGGGAAGTGCTTCCCTGGAAGACAGGACCTGTATTCTGTATTCTGTTTTTGAAACTTCAGAATTTGCAGAAGAACGGCCGTTTTCTTCATAGGTTCCCAGGTATTCTTCAAATCCAAGCATCAGTTGCCGGGCAATATTTCTGCGTCCGTTTTCGGTACTTAGAATTTTTCGGTCAGCACTGCTGTTGAGGAATCCCATTTCTACCAGTATTGCAGGCATGGAACAGTAAGCAAGTACCACAAAACCGCCTTCTTTCAGCCCCCTGTCGTTATGACTCCCCGGGAGGGGGCCGCGGCGTAATGATTGCTGGATACAGGACCCCAATATTCTGGATTGCCTCATTATGGCGTCTTTCTGGAAATTAAAGACGATCATGGATTCAGGATTGTGTGGGTCAAAACCTTCGTATTTGGCCTTGTAATTTTCTTCAAACTTGATAACTTCATTCTCTTTTAGGACCACATCGTAACTGTCATCCTTTCTCCGGCTGCGGTCTCCCCCAAAAACCCAGGTTTCCGGACCTACCGGGACAGAGGTAGATCTTTTAGCGGAATTAACGTGTATGGATATAAACAGATCCGCATCTTCCCGGGTAGCGAGCGTTCCGCGCTTGTCCAGGTCTACGGCCACGTCTGCAGTTCTGGTATATATAACCTTAATATCCGGATACTTTTTGCTGATTTCCGCTCCAAGATGTTTTGCCACAGAAAGGTTTATGTCTTTTTCTCTCAGCTTCCTGTCCGGACTTAAAGCTCCGGGATCGTGCCCGCCGTGCCCGGGGTCAATGACCACTTTGCGTACCACAGGGCCGGAAAATCCCTGGGCCATGATGGCATACGAATTGCAAACAGAGAGAATTACAACCAGTACGGGAATCAGTTTTTTCATATATATTTGCAGCTTATGTCTGCGAAAGACAAAGATAAAAAAAGTATTTTGCATACCCTATATTGTCTGGTATTCCTTGTTCTGGGCGTATTACCCGTTCATGGTCAGCAGAAAAGGATAATAGAAAATTCCATAGCTCCCGTAAGCCGGATGTACAGACAGTATCTGAATACTCCGGTAGTGTCTTTACCGGACAAATCTCCTTTATCTGTAATGTGGGAAACATTGGGCAAATATACTGGATTGGAAGAAGCTGCCGTAGGGCTTTCTCCCTTAGACCTGGACAGCCTGGCACGTCTAGACAGTATCAGGGCACGTACACAGCTGGAAGCTCCGGCATTCTCTACAGCCAGGGATTCTGTGGTGGAAGATTTCAGGGGCGGGAAAACCATGTTGTATTACTACGGGGATGTAAAGGTCACCTATGACAACATGGAGATCAAGGCAGAATACATGGAATATGATGCCGATACAAAAACTGTCTTTGCCACCGGAGTAGTGGATTCTACCGGGGTAATGCAGGGCAAACCGGAAATGAAAGAAGGAAGTAACAGTTATGTGATGGAGTCGGTCTATTATAATTTCGGATCCAGAAAAGCCAGGATCAATAATATGGTCACACAGGATGAGCAGGGGTTCCTGCACGGATCGCACCTGAAAAAAATGCCGGACAATTCCATTAATATCCACGGAGGAAAGTATACTACATGCGATGCCGAACATCCTCACTTTTACCTGCACATGACCAATGCCAAAATTACGACAGATGAAGACGGGAACGTGGGACAAACAATTTTCGGGCCCTCTTATGTCGTTATTGAAGATGTTCCCACACCCATAATCGTGCCTTTCGGCTTTGTCCCTAAACGGCCCGAACGTTCGGGAGGGTTGCTGATACCTTCTTACGGGGAAGAAGTAGCCAGGGGTTTCTTCCTGAAGGATCTGGGGTATTACTTTGTTTTTGGGGATTACCTTGACTTTTCCGTTACGGGGGACATATATTCCATGGGATCCTGGGCTGTCAGGGGAACGGCCAGGTACAAGAACCGTTATAAGTACAACGGGAACCTTAATGTGAGTTATTCCAAAAACATTACGGGAGAAAGAGGTTCGTCTGATTATCAGGAATCGGGAGATTTTTCCATTCGCTGGAGTCATACCCAGGACCCCAAAAAACGTCCCGGAACGTCTTTCAGTGCTTCGGTTAATTTCTCAAGTCCCACAAACAACCGGTTTAACAGTCAGTCCATTGACGAGGCACTGCAATCCCAGACATCTTCCAGTATTTCTTATGCAAGAACGTTTACAGGAACACCTTTCAATCTCTCGATTAACCTGTTACACAGTCAGAACAACCGGGATTCCTCCTATGCCCTTACCTTGCCCAACCTGACATTTACAATGAGTCGTATCAATCCTTTCAAACGGAAGGAGAGGGTGGGAAAAAAACGGTTTTATGAGGACATAACACTGAGCTACAACACCGCCTTTCAGAATAAGTTGAGTTTTAAATCTTCCCAATTCGGAACACCTGATTTCTGGAAAGATTATAAAACAGGTATGCAGCATAATTTTTCCATTGGACTTCCCAGTTTTACCTTACTTAAATACCTGAATTTTTCTCCTACGGTAAGTTATGGCATGAACTGGCATTTTATGAGCGAGACCCGGGTTTTTGATCAAACGGACCAAAAGGTGGTATCCACTACGTCCCAACCATTCAGCGAATTCGGGATCACTCAGTCCTATTCCGGGGGAATTTCCATGTCTACCCGAATTTACGGCATGTTCAATTTCAAGCCAACGGGCCGGCTCAGAGCCATTCGCCACATGCTGACACCTTCTGTCAGTTTTAGTTACAGACCAGAGCTGGGAACAAAGGCCAATGGGTATACCACCCTGAATTATACCGATTCACTGGGGCGTGAATATTCGGTGGATTACAACAGATACAGTCAATCTGTATACGGACCGCCCTCAAAGGGACGTAACGCGGCCATCAGCTTTTCGCTGGGCAACAATGTAGAAGCAAAAGTCTTTAATAAAAAAGACACAACGGAGAACGGAGGGGTAAAAAAGATCAAGATCATTGACAACCTTTCGTTAAACGGTTCATACAATTTTCTGGCCGATTCCATGAAGCTTTCCAACATAAGTGTCAGCCTTTCCACTTCAATATTTGAAAAACTCGGCATAAACGCCAATGCCATGTTTGATCCCTATGCCGTTAACGAAAAAGGACAGCGGATCAACACCCTGAACGTGATGAGAACGGGGAATCTGGCCCGACTGACCAATGCCAGTTTCTCGACTTCTTATTCTTTTAAAGGGGGAGACCAAAAAAGCAAGAATGACTCTTACCAGTTAATTTATGAGGATCCGCTGACCGGTGAATACATTCCGGGTGGATGGGTTTACTACATGGATCCGGAGATCCCCTGGTCCGTAAATCTGAATTACAGTTTTTCCTATAACCGGTCTTACTCTTTCGCTAACGAGCAATTGAATACCAACCATAATTTTAACCAGACACTCGGTATTTCGGCACAAGTCAAACTCACCAGGGATCTCAGCATTAACGTCAGGAGCGGACTGGACATGATGAAATTTAAGCTTACCACTACCCAGCTTAGTGCTACCTACGACCTCCATTGTTTTCAAATATCTTTTTCCTGGGTTCCCAACGGTAAGTGGGAAAGCTGGAGTTTTCGCATAGCCGCCAAGGCATCGGCGCTGGCAGATGTTCTGCAATACAAGAAAAACTCCAGTTTCTGGGATAATTAAATTTTTTGTATATTTGTACCGTCTTAGCTTATCCCCAAGCTTTAACCCAATACTTAACATATTTTAAATGTACGACATTATTGAGCTTAGCAGCAAGTCAATGGAAGAACTCCATAGAATTGCCAATGCATTGGAAATCAAAAAATTTGAATCCTATGCAAAAAATGAATTGATATACCAGATCCTGGATGTTCAGGCCGAATCAGGGGCTTCCGCCTCGGCTTCTTCAGAGGATAAAACCAATACAAAAAAACAAATCTCGCGGCGTACCCGCAAGCCACGTACTAACACGCCGGCAACGGATACAAGGGAAAAACAACCCGTGAAAGCAATTGATCCCAAACCCGCCACCGGGCCTAAACCCTCTATCGAACCAAAATCAGTCCCGGGATCAAAATCGGTACCGGAGTCAAGACCCGTTCCGAAAGAAAAACCGGAAATCAAAGCTGAGATCAAACCGGAAGTCAAACCGGAAGTCAAACCGGAAGAAAAACCCCAGCCAAAACCCAGAAAAGGAAGACCCAGGAAAAAGCCGGAAACGGAATCCAGACCGA
>Ga0172381_10006829_pt1 | contig 11389 bp, 9 predicted proteins | sample Leawel6488metaG_FD_119754 | JGI IMG/M metagenome (GOLD analysis project Ga0172381, IMG submission 119754) | Leachate microbial communities from a municipal landfill in Southern Ontario, Canada - Leachate well 64-88 metaG | ecosystem: Engineered > Solid waste > Landfill > Unclassified | place... | reverse complement strand
ATACTTGCATTATCATCCTTTGCGCGGTTAAATTCGGCGCGCAGTGATTCAAGTTCGGCGCGCGACATCTTATTATCGCGATCAGTATTTGCCGCGGTTTGATCAATTGCGCGATCCTTTTCTTTGCGAATATTCTCCAATTTTTCAGTAATTTCATCCAATTCATGATTTGCGCGATCCAATTCTTCGCGCAACTCGGTAAGTTTTTCAAAAGATGATTTAGTTTGCTCGGTCGCACAAGCATACGCACGACGCAACTCATTATTTTCTACCGATAATGTTGAACATTCTTTAACCGCCTTAATCAATTCATCGCGCAATTTATCATATGCTTCAGACGCAACATTACGCGATACACTTGCGCCAGTTCGCGGCGCATATAGTTTTGCAATCAATGATGTTCGATAATCGGCAAGAACTTTAATACCGGTTTCGCGCAGTATTTCAATACCATTTTTATTATCACGCCGATCAATAATATAACTAAGCATTTCGCGCGAAAGCGTGCGTTTACCAATCGCAAGCGCGCTATGCGCAACAATATCGCGCAAAATTGCATCTTTTTGCGCGCGGTTAAGCGTATCACGAAAATCGTCGGGTACAACTTGCGCAACGATTTGAATAACAAACTCTTTCAGCGAACCGCTCGACAAATATCGGCAATAATAAGAATAAAGGCCGCTAATAGTTGTATGAAGAATATCGCCAGGTCCGTTCGGCGATTGTTGCGACGATTCAATATCGCGCATATATGCGGCAACGATGCTAGCGTACTTTTCAGTAAGCGACGTGCTTCGCGCATCTTCAGTGTGTTTTTCGCGCGCAATTGTATACAAATCATTATAATAGCGGCCCGTTAAATATGTTGCGATGATTTCCGCATCGCGCGTGAATCCCTTTGTATCCGATGAATCACTCATTACAATATATAATCAAAATAATGATTCAATAAGATAATTGATCATTTTCAAAATAAGTTTATTTTGCAACAGTTCGCGCATGTTTACCAATGCGAACAGAACTCGGCGTATTTACGCCTTCAATAGAATCGCGCGCAATATCACTTGCGCCAATTGAATGCGCATATGTATCGCGCGGCGCACGTCGCGCATAACCAGTAACAGCATGAAGATTTTGATCGCGATGTAGTGCGCGATCAGATAGTGCAATCGGCACAATTGCATCATGAACCGATTGCGACCGCAATCCATATGCGTCGCGCGGTATACCTCGCGCGCCAATCGGTGCCGCGCGCGAACTATGAATTTCATGCGTTGCAATTGCGTCTTGCGCGATACCGCGTTCGCGCGACATTTGCGATCGTTGTGCGGCACTCGGCGCGCGACTTGCGCGATTGCGCACATACATTCCCGCGCGCAAATCATCGTCGCGCGATATTACATCGCGCATAGATGAAGCAATATCAACACCATCACTACGCCGATAATTATTCATAGATGCACCGCGCGAACTCATACTTTCGCGCACCGCATCGCGGTCAATTTCATTTCCACCATCGCGCCGCGATATATCGGCAAGTTGCGCCGCATGCGCATATTGATTATGTATATTTCGTCCTACATTTACATCTCTTACATAATCAACCGCGGTTGCATCATCGCGATCGCGCACAACCGCGCGCGATATAGGTCCATCACCCATCATACTTTGCGGCGCAATTGCGCGAACCCTATTTGTTTCCGGTCCTAATTGTGTATCAATTGAACGCAAATTACCGCGTTCAGATGCATTTAGTTCAATCGCCAATTGCGCAGCATACCGCATGCGGTCAAGATTCGCGTGCGCTACAAGTATATTTGCAGTTGCCATTTCGGCCGCGCGGCGCGCATCATTGTATCCTACATTATATGCATCTTGCGGCGTAATAATTGCAGTTCGTTTTGCGCCATCATCATCACGCGTCGGTCGCGGCGCAATATAATCATCATTATATGCATCAGTTTGATTAAGAACTCCGCGCGGCCCATCGCGCGCAACTCTTTGCATTGCACCATCGACCGCACGCCATTCAGTCGGGCGTTCACGTTCAACAAGCCGCTCTTGCGAATCGGCCGCGATCATACGCGTCGGCCGACCGATTCGGTCGCTAACAATACTTCGATCAAATAGATGCCAATCGCGCGCGCGCTCTCGCGCAGCCACCAATCGCCGATACGGCAACCGTTCGTCGGCATTATCGCCAACCGATGCTTCAGACAAATGTGAAGGGTTGCGCGCGGTCGGGCGCAGATATTCATTCGCGCGGCGCGCCATACTTTGCGCCACTTTCCATTGCGGTATCGGCGCGCCAGCCGGCCGCGTATCGCGTTCCCGATTTGCGCCAACACATTCTTCGGGCCTATACACATCAAACACATCAGCGCCCGACCGCGTTCCGCCCGTGCGCATCGCGATCTTTGATGCGCCATGCAACCGCGTATCCGGCGCGAAATCGCTTTCGAACATCGGCACGTCACCGCGCCGATCGGCGATCTCGCGGCGCATATAATCATGCACATCATACGGATTATAAGTATCAGCAGTTTCATTAAATTTATCAGTTAACAAATAATACGGCAGCGGTCCGCCCTCCGAATAATGACCTTGTGCATCAGGTGTATTAAATGAAGATTCGCCATCATTACTCAACGCAGGTGCTATGTATTCCATTACTAATTGTATATACTTTATACATGAAACTAATTAGTGCAAAAAAACGATCAAATGATATTATCATAATACTATTTAATTATAAAACATACCCATAATAACTCGCGGTGAATTAGAATATATAACATCATTTTGTGATGAATTAGTAAATCTAAAATCCTCGCGCGTTTCCATACTATTAATAATCAAATATTTACCTTTTGACTTAATTTGCGCATTAAAATTAGGCCAATAACCAGCAAGTTGTACATAAGCGCCAGAAACATCAGCAAGCCCCGGAAATAAAACTACGCTTACACCCATCGGTATTTTAATTGAACCACAAGGATGTGCCAATGAATTGTAAGTCGTCGGACCTATTACAGTTGCCGGAAATGTACCACTAAATAGATTTTCATATTTACCATGCGGAATTAACCAACGAAGACCACCATAATTCGGCTCGGTATATAGTTCAATATACCACGGCGCAGGAACAGAACATCGACGCACATAAAAATCTTTATTAGCTTCGCGCCACATATAATCATTACGGTATGCATCAAATAATTCGCCAGTTGAAGTAAAACCAACACAACCCGGCGTTGCATGACACATGCGCGCAATTTCAATAGGATCATTTGAATTTACTTTGCCGACGCTAGAAAACAACGGACCTTCGCGACGCGCTGTGCGATCATAACAAGATATTTGCGCATAGGTCGGATCAACATTTGGGTCTGTGCAACATTCTTGCATCGTAAATGGTTCTATATTATTGTATGACGAACATATAATTATAATCGCAATTACGATTATAATTGCTATTATGATAGATGTGTTATTCATTATACTAAATGTCAATAAAAAAGATACATTATTAAATATCGTATCTATTTCATATTAATAAGCAATTATATACGTATTTCAATAGAATATTGTATATAAGAAATAGAGATCAATAATCAATCAATACGGGGAATATTATAAATACACTAATTCATATGATTAATGACACATTTTTATCAGACGATATTGTGTCTATGGATACATCATGTGATCAATTGAGCACAAATGATCAATTGAGCACAAGTGATACCGTAATATCAATAGATGATTCATGCGATGATAAACCTATTATTGTTCCTACAATATGTTGCATGCTTATTACAATAGATGATCGCGAACCGCCGGCAATACGCGATATATTCGCATCGCAATGTGATGAAAATATGAGGCGCAATATATTTACGCATGTTAAGCGGTTAAATCACGGCGATTATACTATTGCACTTATTGATGTAGCAGGCAATGGTAGAACATTCGATAGCGCTTCAAAATTTATTGAAACGTATTTCGAGGCGCGCCGCGAAGTTATTATTATTGAACGCAAAACATATAGCGATTTCGCGCAGTCTTTCAAGGACGGTCGTATTGTAAATATTGCGACAATGATAAGTTGCGCACCCGACGCTAAACCGTTCTTATTTGTTGAAGGCCCAGAACCAGTTAGCGGATCAGTAACCGGCGGGTTTCAACCGCGCGCATTTCGCGCAAAGATGAATCATCTAATGTTGCGCGACAATATGCACATTGTTGAAAGCGCGTCGCACGTCGATACCGTTCGCCGCATTATTGATCTCGCGCGTGATGCGCGCCCGATATTCGGCACGCCCGATAAACAGCGCATCGGCGCCGCGTTTTCTACCGCGCCGATCAACCATACAATGCATGATAGCGCGCGCGCTATATTTCAAGCAATATCATCAATCGGGCCAATAACCGCAGAACAATTTATGTTGGCGCGAATCGCGCCCGCCGCACTATTCTTTGAACCGAATTATGGTATACATCTTGCAAATAATCAAATTTGTACTAACTATGATCCTATTGCGAAACCGGTTTCGCGGGCCGGCGCAATAATAAATATATCGCGTGCGATGCGCACAAAATTTGAAAGATTTAATAACACAATTCGCACAAATTCAGCGGCGCGCGCCGATGTATTTCGCGCAATATTGAATACGATTCGCGGAATAAGCCCGAAGATGGCAACAAAATTAGCAATGAATTTTGCGCAAGATGATGCCGATCATTGCGGCCTAATCACACTTACACCAGCCGCGCTAACAAAACGTTTTCACGGCATATTAGGACATAATTATGCAGTAGTCACGCGCCGATTATATGATGCGATGCATTATGTAGATAAAATTAATGAACCGACGGATCATTCGTCTATTTGATTTGATTTGAATCTTATGTTAAATCGGTATTTTTTGCTTAATTTATGTTACACTTGCGCGCGTAATATATAATAATTCATTTCAATGATTAAATACGATACGCACGGCCTTAAAGAAATACCGATTCGACATCACGCGCAATTCTCGCAATTTGTTATCGCGCAAGAAATCGTTCGCAAATATATTCAAAATAATAATTGTATTATTTATGGTGGTATGGCGGTAGATTTCGCATTGCGCGCATCTGGCGGTGATCATATTTATGATGATGATGAATTACCCGACTATGACTTTTTCGCGCCCGATAATGTAAAAGCCGCGCATGAATTGGTCAACATACTTTCAAAAAAGATTGGCACTCAATCGGATGGTCGCAATTTCAATATTTATGCGGCGCGCGCAATATATGTTCGCACAATGAAAGTTGCGGTCGGTTCAAACAATTGGGTCGCCGATATTACATATATTCCGCCTGCACTTTTTGAACAAATACCGACAATGACGCATGACGGTATGCGCTATGTTCATCCGCATTTTCAATTTAATGATTTGCATTCAAGTCTTGCATTTCCATATGATGCGGCGCCGCGCGAAGTAGTTTTCGCGCGATGGGCAAAAGATATCGCGCGATTTAACAAGTTATACGCCGCGTATCCGATTAAAACGCAAATGAACATTTCTCCCGAATTGGTTGTTACAAACATACCGCGCGAAATTGTAAATCATACTGTTTTGCAAGGATATGCTGCTTACGGCGCATATTATGCGCAAATCAAACCGTATCTTAATGATGATAATTCGATTATTGATGCGCGCAATATATCGGTCACGGCGCAAGGTAATATTGCGGTATATACACCGCACGCAATTGTTGATGCAATTATGCATCGCAACATCGCAAAATTATCTTGGTTTCGCTCAAATATTGATGAAACAACAATACGAGAATACGGACCGTTTCTTGATTTAATTGATCATTCTGTTCACGCGCAAATGTCACATAAGTCAATTATGCGCATTTATCTAACAATAGGCCGTTATATTAGTTATAATTCAATTAGTTTGCGCGCGAATATGCATGTTCGTGTTGTTAGTATTCATGCACTTTTAAAATTCTTTATTTCATCGTATCTTCGCGCCGAATATTTTGATAAAGAACACGAACTCGCGCACGAATACGCCGCGTATTATACTTCTTGTTTCGCAATGATCGCCGCATCTCGTGCGGCGCCCGCACCTATTCGCGCGTTATTTGATCCATCGGTAACAACATTTGGCGAACCTTCGCCAACACCGTCTGATCTTCTTGGTATTTATTATGATTTCTTGCGCGCAAGTACACGCGACGGTGAACAACATCCGTTTAATGGCACCGAAATCATATCGCTACCGCGAACATTACAACCCGACGTTGATACTTTTGATTACGATTCTTGCCCTTTTACGCGCATCTCGGGCGAAGAAATAAAACGCGGTAAATTGTAATGATTAATTGCAATCATTCGCACGAATATATAATGTTGCGCACATTACAAAAAAAAGGAACGCTTATTGCGCCTAATAGATCAAGTGCACTTCAACAAAAGCTTAATAAATGGGTGCCGTATGAATATATAACCGAATGGGTGCATGCGCGCGAAGGATTAACCGGTATTAAAAACCGAATTCTTATTATTCAATCAAGCACCGGTAGCGGTAAATCGATAACGATACCGGCCGAACTATATATTGCGCGTATTCATGAAACGTTTCGCGCAGAACGTCGCGGTATTATTTGCACACAACCGCGCATCATTACGGCAGTTAGTAACGCGCGTAAAATCGTATCAATACCGCGATACGCCGAATATTTAAGTATGGGCGAAAACATCGGTATAACTACAATGCCGTTTAAGTTAAAACCGCGTCTTGTTGAACTACTAAGCGCAACCGAAGGCGTATTATCGGCGCAATTATCGGCAATTGAAGATGACATCATAATGAACATGTACAAAATTATTATTATTGATGAAGCGCACGAACGATCGCAGATTAGTGATATACTTATTTCGGCGCTTAAATCATTATTGCAACGAAACGCAAATAATATGCGTTGTCCTTTCATTGTATTAATGAGCGCAACAATCGATACATTTAAATTTGCGCGATACTTCTTAGATGACGCGCGCGACGATGATGTAGTTGATAATATTATTATGTGCGCTGATGAACCCGAATATACGCGTAATCATATTTGGACACAAACTCCCGTTGTAAATATTATTGAAGAATCAATGCGTATTGTTCGTCAAATCTTGCGCGAACATCCTGTACCGCGCGCTATTTGGGATTCATCAGTTGCAGAAATATCATTGGCGGTTGGCGATGATTGTCATGATATTATTATTTTTATACCCGGAATAAGTGAGATTCGCGCGTTAAATGAAGAATTAAACAAATTAAATGAAGAGGCCGATCGCGAAACGATACAACTACTTATTGTAAGATTAACACGCGAAACTGTTATACATGAAACGTTAGAATACCGAACACTTGATATGTCTATGCGCGATATCGCGCGAATCTATCACAAATCATATGAACGCCGTATCATTCTTGCAACAAATGTCGCCGAAACTGGTATTACAATTAATACATTGCGATATGTTATTGAATCGGGATTCAATCGCGATAATGAATATAATCCGTTTATTCGCGCCGAAACACTAATTTCAAAGCCCGCATCGCAATCGCGCATCACACAACGGTCGGGGCGCGTCGGCCGTAAATTCGCCGGAACCGTATATCATTTGTACACGCGCAATATAAACGATTCGCTACTTATTGAACAATTGCCGTCAATATTTACATCAAATCTTGCGCCATACATATTGCCAATGGTCGCCGAGCAACAACGGCGCTATGGGTCGTTCAAATTATCGCGCATCGCGCTTATGGATGTACCATCAATAGATATGTTACTTGATGCAATATCAATTGCAACAACTTTTGGATTCATTGTACCAAATAGTGAAAAGTCATCGGTGCATGATGATACATCATCATCGCAAAATGTTGCAAAAATTAGCGCGCGAGTTAATGCAAATGCAACTAATAAAGTAATTGTTAATAATTATGCAAAAGTAGTTACAACCGCGAGCACGAGCGCGAGCGCGAGTGCGAATGGATTTATATTAACACATATGGGCGAAGTCGCGCTTACACTATTATTACCAGTCGGCGCGCTTGATATGATTCGCGCAATATTTGCATGTTTTGCGTGGCATTATTGCGCAGAAGATATGATAGCAATTGCTGCATATTCGCGATTCTCGGGCGCGGCAAAGATAAATGATGATAAAACGCCAATAAATATGAATGAATTATATTGTGCATTGTTACCGCCAATTAATAGTAATATTGATAATGCATCTAGTATTATGAAACAATGGCATTTATTCCTTGGCGATACATTTTGCGATGCAATAATCCTTGCGCGGTATTTAGATAAATTATACAAAGATGCAACTAATCCATTTGATGCTATGTCAGAGCTTGAAAATATTGCAAAAAAAATAAATGTGACAGTTGATTCTCTTATATTATTTATGAAAGCACGCGATAATATCGGTTGCGCGCTTATCGAACATGGATATAATATTTGCGACGGCACTTCGATTATGGATATTGGTAAAATATCTCATGATGCTTACATTGAAACAATTATTAATTATAAACGATGTCTTTATGACGGTTTTCGTGTGAATCTTGTGCAATGGGATAATGCATTATCATATGGCGGTATCGCATCTTATCGTACGATTACAGGCGCGTTCGTGGCACCGATTATGATTGAAAAAGTACTCGGTTTACCGCGCAATACACTTACCCGACCGCAATTTCTTATATTTAGTCAATTCAGAACAAATATATCGCGTAAAACAAGTGTATTTGAAATAAATGCCGAATTTATTTCAGTTTTAGACGGTTTTGTAGGCGTCGATGCATTGTTTACGCAATAAATTAATCATAGTTTTTTTTGTGTTCGGCGCGTCATAATTGCATGATTAGGAGCGCGCAATATTTGCGAATTACCTTCGTTTGCATTTATTTCATTATGTACAATAGATGTAATTGTCGCGCGGACTCTATCAATATCGGCGCCGACAATTTGCGTAAATAGCCGGCCGTTACGCCAAATACAAAGCGTAGGCACATATGTTATTACTACCGCGTCTATGTCGCATTTAGTATCGTATGATACTTCACCAAAACATATCGCAGGGTTTTCACGCGCGATTGCCGCGCATAGTGCGCGCATTTGTGTGCTCCCCCAATCATTTTCGCGATATATAATTATACAAGTACAATAATTATGCGCGATCGCCGCGCGTAGTTGTATCGTCGATGTAATAGATTTAATCATTATATATATATATAAGACAAATAGCATATAAATTCATCAATGAATTCATTAATGAGTCCGCTTGACAATTATCATTACTTAATGCTTCTCATCGCAAATAGTGTGCATCGCGCACCGCATCCTATAAATATTGTAGGCGCGCGTTATTTGTCACAATCATTGCGCGAGATATTTACGACTGTTGATGATGGCGCGCTTTCACTTAAAACCGTCGCGCGCCGCGTTGGTTGCGCCGATAATGAATCGCGCGACGAAGACGAAGACAATTTAATTATCATATAAACTATTAACGCGCAAATATATCAATTTTATACATGACATCATCAATAATTCATACTAAATTGCGCGGAACCGCAAACAACGCGATTACATATATTGTACCAAATCGCACCCCAACGTTGCACAAATGTTGTCGCGCGCAACATATTACATTTCGCGCAGTTATATCAGATAAATATGCGCAATTGATGCCGCAAACGCATGTAGGTTATCTTTATATTTCTATATCGTATACGAACGGACTTGATGTCACCGAACCCGTCGAACATGAAGTATCAACGCACATTTCAGACACAGGATACGCCGAAATTGATCTTATACAAACAGGCGCGCCGATCGGCCTTATTGGCGATTATTCAATAAGAATTACATCACCGATCGATTTTATCGCCGATCTTAGTGTCGCGCTATACGCATAAATTTGAATATTTATTAATAATTAGTTTTGCAACAGAATCTATATTAAATGTCGACATCTATTGTACCAGCAGTGAAGTTTATTCATCCAGTTATAAAAGCCGTAAGTGTTTTACCAGAATCGAAGAATCGATGCGAAGTAGAATCGTCGCGCGATGCATCGCGCACAGAATCGCATGATATACGGTGTTTATTCATCACGCCTAGCAAGCGCATGATTAGTTATGAATCTCGTTTTTGGTATTTTGAAGAATTTATCGCTCAAATAAAAATACAAAAATTACAATGTATGCCTATATGCACCGACGTCGGCCAATCACTTTGTATTATTCCAGACCCCAAACGTTATGCGCCTATTGAAACGCGCGTGATATCATTCATGTTAGCGCGCCTTATTATGCAGCAATTTAATTTAGTTATGACCGCGCCTCTATGGTGTAAATTTGATAATCTTACGCAATCAGATAATGCTACACAACATGCAATAATATCTTCGTCGTGCGACATAAATACATTGCGCATATTAGGCGCCGAATCGCTTTCTGTGATTCGTATTGAATTTATTGATAAATTTGTTCAAAAAGCATATCCAACAATTGCTTATCATATCGCGCAACAACTTGATTCCGCGCCGACCGTGATATTGCAGCGCAATGATTGCGGTGTATACACTCGCTTTGCAGCGCAAACGGCGCCAAATACCGACGATGATCTTACGCCGTTTCGCATCGGCAAACTTGCATGTGTGCCAATTGTCATTATGGCAAAAATGGTATATTGCGCATTTGCGGGATCTAATACGCATCAATGGGCGCCGATTGTAATTGCCGGCAACATCATAATTGTTTGCTTTAATCTTGATGAAATGACACTTTCTTGCATTAATAATGCCGCGCTCATGCGCGCGGCATATTTTGGCAATACATGCATCAAATATGTTTTCGCAATCGATTACGGATCAGACCGTTACGGCATTTACATCACACGCTTTTTGATGTAAATAGTTGATCAATTACATATCTTTTTTTTTGTGAATTATATATCGACGCGATGAGTAGTTCATTTATTTCATTTAATTTGCCCGGTGGCGGCCGCAGATATGGGCGCACTAGGTATTATGATGGGCCTACTACTATTTTTGACAAAATGATGGTTTCGGGTATTATAATTATTATGGTAATCATATTGTTGTTCATTTTCATATCAAAGATTTCATCAAAATCAAAAAATGAGTCATTTGTTGCGCGCAATAGATATCGCCGCCGATACTAAAAGATTGCTAGCTAAAATCATCTACTTTTTTGTATGTAAAATCCGTACAATCATATATACACAATGCAACAACGACACGATTTAGGTGACGTATATGCGCAATCATTTCATGGGCCGGGTT
>Ga0172381_10006828_pt1 | contig 11389 bp, 1 predicted proteins | sample Leawel6488metaG_FD_119754 | JGI IMG/M metagenome (GOLD analysis project Ga0172381, IMG submission 119754) | Leachate microbial communities from a municipal landfill in Southern Ontario, Canada - Leachate well 64-88 metaG | ecosystem: Engineered > Solid waste > Landfill > Unclassified | place... | reverse complement strand
CATGTCATATAACTTATCAGGATCGTCAGATAATAATGTCTCCCCGTCTATACCTAACATATTAAGAAATTCATCAGCCCCTCTGTCCGACAATTCAGACATTAACTGTCTGTTATCTTCTTTAAGTTGCTTACCTTTTATCTTCTTTCCACCTACTAAATAGTCTTGGTTGTCACCAATGTTAGACAACGCTATCTTTCTAAACTGTGTACCAACCAGGGTTCTAAGTTCATTATGTGGGTCTGTAACAACCTGTTTACGTAGATACTGAAAATTAGCAGTATGGTACGCCATGTCAAGTATATCTGCAGTGTTAGGGGAATCTGTGATAGGTTCACCATTCTCATCCTCTGCATAGTAAGATGTCTTATCACCAATGCCTGTTTTAACAGCTGTATCAAATAAGATCATGTCCTTAGGATTCTTACTGTCTGTCATACTGTCATACATAGCTTGTAACATAGTGCCTTTAACCAATTTAGGTGTAAGTGTAGCCAAGGACATCTTAAAGTACAGTGGGGACATAGTCTGTGGATTCATCTCAGGACCAAAGTAACCAAACTTCAACGGCTGCATGAACAGGTTGTCCATCTTTGCTTGCTCTTCGGTTGTAAGGTCTCTATCGGTTACATCAATTAATCCGTATGCTTCCTCCTTTATGTTGTTCCATTCACCCAGTCTGATGTGAAGAGCCCTAAACATCTCGGGTGTTATATAAGCCTGACCATCTGTAGGGTCAACAGAGTTGTACCCTGACAAAGCTCTTGCAGCACGTTTCTCAGCTGCTTCTTTAGTCATACCGTCTTTCTGATACTGTATTACAAACTTAGGGTATAACTCATCGTACACAGCTTTTGCACTATATGTTTGTGTATTTAGTATACTGTAGTTAAACTTATCATTGTTATGTAACAGTCTATCACCCTTGAGTATATCTCGTGGTATAGCAAGTCTACTTACCGTACCGGTGGAGGCGATAGCTGTATATCTTTTAATCTTATCTTCAAGGTTCTTATAGTAGACCGGTGACATAAATATAATCTTCTCGGCCTCTATTGTAGCCATAATACTATTCAAAGTAAAGTTAGCTACTTTATTCCTTATTGCTGTTGGTTGATGGTCGTTAAACGATTCCTTAGCTTTCTTCTTAATAGTTGTCTCATCTAACATACCGTTAGTGACATTGGTAATCTCACCTTTGTCATTCTCAAGTACGTGTATGATCTTAGCCTTGTCTAGGAAAAGCAACCCATCGTTAATCCTAGCTTTAAGTACTTTCTCAACATTCGCTCTAAGGTTACCTTCATTTATATTCTGACCGTTAAAGTCTGTGAAGTGCTGCCACTTGTAACCATTAGCCCTTTTGTAACCTTCAGGTGTTCTACCAAACTTTGCATCAAAGTGTATACCTTCTTTAAGAGTATCTTCTGTGCCATTAGTACGTGCTGTGTTTATCTCATTTGTAATACGTCTTATCTGGTTAAACTCATCCATTGCGTAACCCCAGAATATATCTACTATTTCCTTAGGTATAATAAGATCGCCATTCTTGTTAACCTGATAATCAAAGTTAAGAGGTGTTAATCCAGACAGTGAATATAAATTACCTCTGTCAGCCAGCTGCGGCAATACTATCAAACCTGATTCAAACAACCCCATCCTTACAAGTAAGTCTTCTGCATCACTGATGTCTGCATACCCCCTACCCTTATCACCAGAGTTCTTAACAGACAGTGCTGAAAATACAACAACTTCAAGGTTCTTACGTACAGTTGGACTAACCATCTGTTTAAGCAAGTGTGAGTGTTCGTTGTAGGAGACATCGTTTGCAATAGAGTTAAAGAAAGCTGGGTTATTACGTAAAGAGTGAAACAAATCAGTAACGAAACTATTCTCAGATAATAGATAGTAAGGATTACCGTCTGGTCCAAGTACAGTATTAGTTACCATACCACCATGTACTTCAAGAAAAGCAGGTGCTATAACTTCTGTGAATAACTGTTCATTAGTAAAGATACGATCAAGTAGAATCTCACGACCCTTGGAGGAAGTAATCTTACCTTCTGTAGCCAATCTAATAAACGTACCTTTACTACCAAACACCGCCCCCATCTTACTAATCCTGCTGTGAAATAGGAAGTTGTATAGAGCAGTATCTTTGTCACTGGGGTCAATAGTAGTTAAAATGTTGTTTAATACGTTGGCATCCATAGGAATAGATACCTTGTTAAATAACTTAATTACATCATTAAATATACTATCGTAACTAGGTAATGTATTTTTATTGTCCTTACGATTATATTCTGTGTTAGCTTTAGTAGTGATAGCAGCAAAATCAGTCGCAACACTCTTAAGGAATGAAACGTTTGGAGTTCCATCCTTGAATGCTTCAGATGTTAAAAACGCCTGACCCCAAACAGTTGTCTGGGCTCTCCCTGCTTTCTGTGTTTCAGCGTCTGATATTTCTATTTCAGCCTTACCCCCTTTGATGTTTACAAGAGCGTTCTTATACTTGTAACGATTCTTACGCATAGCGTGAAAGAACTGTGTAGCTAATGTATCGAACGGATCGTTTGTTCTATCATCTGATATACGTGATAACAGTTCCTTATATGGTATAGTGTTCCTTTCTTTGAGCTTGGAAATCATTTCCTCTACTGTTGAAAGTTCGCTTAAATCCTGCTGGAACGTTTCAAACATTGTATCAAAGTCTACAAACTCTTCCATAAGCGTAGTTTCGTTGACAGCGTCTGAAGAATGTAACGTAGCAATTGTAAATTTTATAGCTGAACCAGCGTTGTCTTTTCCATCTAACTCGAACGAAGCTTTGTCATATCTGTTAAAGTTAAAACCACGTGTATCCTCATCATCTTCTGCGTCTTCAGGTAGTTTTGTTTTTACACTTATTACCTCAAGTTGACTTTTCATTAAATCTCTGAATATATCAAAGTTGTCTACAATCTCTTGGTACAAACCAGTTAATTCTACATCACCGGCTTCAGCCCACGTCTTAGCACGTCTAACCATGTCGTTATAAGCAAGCCTATAGTTAAGTTTACTTATGTCTTTTGTATTGTAAACACCACTCTCGTCTATCATTATATGTACGAGATTTTTAACTATATGTGTAAGAGTTTCGGTATTGTGTATGTAAGCAAGTTCACGTCCTTTAACAGCGTGGGTGTATGCATCAGCACCTTTCAGCTTCTTATAAGACTCTGTGTTAGTCCTTGCGTACCTGATACGACCTACTCTACCATTACTCTTGCTTATAACTCTAAACAAGTTATCAACATCAAGCTGTGATATCTTCAGATCACCAGTGAAGAAAGTACGTATGAAATCATACAGGTCCTTAAAGAAGTTAGCGATTCTCTTACTTAAACTAAGTTTAATCTTACCACCACGTAATTCAGTCTCCCTATAGTCCTGAGCAAGCCTTTCGTTTATTTGCCTATCTGTAGCGTCTTTAAGACCATATTTAACTCTAGCTTCGTCATGTATCAGTTTCTGCTGTGCAGGGCTTAAATACAGCAAAGAGACCCTGTGGAAGGCTTCCTCGAACTCTGACCCTTTCTCTAACGCTTTTGATAACGTTATAGCATCACGTTGGAATGTAGCGAAGGCCATCTTAGTACCAGACTTAGTAATCACTGGTATTAAACCCTCTGTTATCTTTATGGCAACGTCCTTACCGAATTTATTCTCTAAGTACTTAGTAGCAACGGCTATGTCCCCTTTAACTCCAGTAGAGTGTTCTGTACCATGTGCAAATGGAGCTGCCTCGTCGTCTTTTCTTTTGTTAAGTTGCTGTGCTATTTTTATTTTATCCTCTCTACTCAGTGCTTTGTTCTTAGATACTCTCTCAGGCTGGTTAACAGGTATCTCTACATGTATAGACCTACCTTTGAATATAGTAAGTAAATGCTCTATTTTTTCATTTGTAAGTTCTATACCGTCAAGGTAGTCAAGTGCTGTAGCTATAACCTCTCCCTCAGCCATCTTAGGCGATACTCTGAATATCATCTTACCATCTTCACCACGTTCTGTTACACCTATCACAGACAACTCTTCGCCTACAGACTGCCCTGCTACACCCTCATCGGTTTCAGCAGCCCCTTCTATTACAGTGAATATATCTATGCCCTCAGGTACACCTGCAAAGTCATTAACCGACTTAATTTCTTTGTAGTCTTTACCACGTATACAATCACTAACAGCTTGTGACGTAGTCGCTTCTCTCTTACTTACTTTACCTTTCTCAGGCTTCTCCTCTGCTGCAGATTTAACTGGAGCTTTCTTCTTAGGAGTATGTTCAAACATCAACACTGGTTTAGAGAATACCCTACCAGTCACTGTGTCCTTGATAAGGTCTGTTTGAACCATGTTGTTAAGTATGAGGAATGCCTGATATGACATACCCTTCTTACCAACCATGTTACCTATTTTAAAGTCTTTTGTAATCTTCGTACCTAAACCAACACCAGACTTCATGTGTGTTGAGTAAGGTATGTTATAGTTCTTGTTGTTAGTAATGTGTGCTACAAAGGCTTTTACATCCTCAGGGTTAAGCTTCTTGCCTAACTTAATAGAGTTCTCACCAAAGTATAACACACCATCAGCCATGTACAATGTCTTAGGCACTAGGTGTGGTTGTACTAACCAGTTCTTAGTCTTGTCATACTGATTTGTAATAGGTCCTTCTAGTGCAAGTATACTTATAATCTCACCTACTGTCAGGTCACCTTCAACATCATCCCCTTCGTATATTGTGGAGTATCCCCCTTTATGACTTACAGCTTGATGGAACGCTTTAAGTAAGATGTTAGCGTGTGTTTCAGATATTTTAGATACGTTTAACTTTACTGCAAATGGGTCACCATTAACAGTCTCTGTTGTTTCCCAGAATACATTACCAGTGCTACCATCACCAGGTATAATATCACCAAGACCGTCAAATATAATGTGTTCATTATTAGCGATACCTATCCTGCCATTGTCAGGACTGTCTGTAATCTCTGTTAGATTTCTATTTTGTCCACGTGTTTGATTAAGTGCACCTTTCCCACGCGATAAGCCTTTAAATATAACAGGTTTTCCAGCAAGTAGGTCTTTTATAATAGTTTTACGTAAAGCACGTGTAGCTTTCATTTCAACTTCTACAATAGCATCTACCTCTTTCTGATATTCAGTAGGATGCATTGAAGCCTTACGTAGTTGTAACTCTTTTGGTATAACTACATTATCATAATCACTACGGTGTAAGTACATACCTTTATAAGGTAGTGATTTACCGTTCTCATCTACAAGAGTTAGTTTAATTGCTATGTAGTCAATCAGACTATCAAACAAGTCTTCATCACCTTTACGTAATGTACCAATGTTCTTGTTTATAAACTCTAACTTCTTAGTATTCTCGTTCCAGTCCTCGTCAGAAAACTCATAATCAATCTCTGCACTAAGAGTATACCCTTCTAATGTATTACTAGGATCACTTAAGAATATATCCAGTTCGGGATTCTCTTCAGCCTTATATGCAACAGCAGTGGCTGTGTGTGCAATACCACGCCTATTATCTTCCTCTTCCTTAACTTCCTCAGCATCGAGGGTGTTTGTGTTTGAAGGTTCAATACCATCTGCGTCTGCTACTTTAGACTTAGGTTTTTTAACTTTCTTTTCTTTTGCCATTTCAGCAGCCTTCTCATCAACTAGAGAATCCTCTGCTTCTTTAGACTTCTTTTTCTTTATGACCGTCTCAGTCTCGGGTTGTCCACTAATTGGTTTCTTAGTTTTAGACCCTGCTGTGGCTTCATCCACATCTTTTCGTCCATCTTTGACAGCCTTCTCTGCCTTAGCAGCAGATACTTCTGTAATACCGAGCGCTGAAATAATTTCTTTCTCAGTTGCGGATCGACTATATTTAACAAACTCGCTAATCTCATCTTGTAATTTCTTTTTAAGTTCGGCTAGCTCTTCACTAGACGCACGGTTACCAATCGCAATACGCTCTGCAACTAAACGTTCCATAAGCGAATGCATGTCTTTCATGTGGGCATCAATAAGTATCTGCTTAAATCTAGGGTTTTCTACACGATGATGTACAAACCTAAGTGTACCATCGGGGTCAGTAACTGTTGTAGGTCTTACAACTTCTTTACTACCATCTGGCATGTAATATATGTAGTACTTCGAAGCATCATCAGCACGTCTAGGGTCACGTACAACCACGAAGTCTGAATCAAGGTCGTTAAGGTACTGCTTGTAAGCAGTTTCCCTAGCCTCGTGTAGTAACTCCAAGGAGTATGCTACTTCTTCAACTATAGTAGGATTAGTAAACCTAAGTGTAACGCCGTTAGCGTCCTTCAAACTCACAGCTATAGGTAACCCTGTTTCATCATTCTCTACTAAAGAGGTTGGGTTATCATTGTCAATGTTGTATCTCCTACCTTGTATATATAAACCTACACCATCAGTATCTAGACTAATATCGAATATAGTATGTTTTATAGGTACTATACCATACGCTGATACAGGTACCGTACTATCAGAAGTCATTTTACCAATAGTATACTCCTTACCAGATTCACCAGCTTTGAATATAATGTCGTTAGTTTCTTTGTCTACAAATATTGTACCTAACTCATCTTGGTAAATAGCTTCTATTACCTCACCACCAGTCGCTGAGTAAACTAACTCTTTAAGTGTGTAGTTTGACTTGGTTCTATCACCATAACGTGATATAAGAGCTTCTGTGGTTACTTTACGTTGTATTTCCTCTAAGGCGCCTTCACTTAGTCTGTAATCATATTTACTGCTTAATTCTTCTTTTGCCGATACTTTGTTAGCCGCAACCACATCTTCAGGGTCAATCTCCATCACTACTCTCTCAGCAGCAGCTTGTACTTCTTCCTGAACAGTCTTTTCGTTTGTGGTTATAGTACCACGTTTAATCTCTTCTGCAGTTGTTTCTTCTGGTGTCTTTGTTTCTGTTTCAGCAACAGGTTCTACTACAGGAACTTCAGGAGTTGATTCCCTCTCAATCTTTCCTAGTTCTTTTAGTGTGACTTCTTTACTTTCAGCGTGCTTCTTAGCCCAGAATGTAGGATTAAGTATAAGTTTTACTATCTCTTCAGATTCTGTTATTTGCTCTTTTACAGCTTCTATTTGTTTCTGAAGTTGTACTATTTTATCTTTACCTAGTGGACTAACCCCTATCTCATTATCCGTCTTTGTTATTTCTGCTTCTAGCTCCTTTACTTTTTCGTGCCAGAATAACTGATCTACACTAGCCATGAATTGGGTACGGACTGCATTATCCTTTACTTGATTAGCTAAGTGAAACAACGGAGTGTCTTTCTTCTTGTCACCAGTACGTTCAAAAAAGTCATACATACCAGCATAACGTTCGTTAATGTTAGTAAGTAAAGTTTTATACAAAGCACCTTTCTGCTTATACTTCTCTGCAAGTTTTTGAACTTCTTTTTCGTCTATGACCTCACCTTTGTTGGTAGCAGATTCAATACGTTCTCTAGCGTAGATATCCATTTGGGTATTGAAAGTTTCAAGACCATCTATATTACCTACATGAGCTAAGGCTAAAGAAGCCAAACGTTCTTCCTCAAGACGTTCCAACATTGTTGTATTCCCTGTTCTAAGTGCTGCAACGGTCTTTGATACATTACTACCTGTAAGGTGTGTTGTTACAAACAAAGCCGCAAGTTTCATGGGGTCTACCTTATTCGTACCAGTAGTTTCATCTATTACATACTTACCTTCTTCATCTTTTTCCCACACGTCCTGAGATTCTGCGCTTTTGTTTACAGCAGCTATAGTATGGCCTAATACAGTATGTAAAGCAATTTCTTGATTTTTGTTAGCACGTGCTTCTCGTACACCACCAAAACCACCAGGTATCATTCCTATAAGAGCCCCTAAAGCAATTGCTTTCTGTCCCTCATCTGTAGTCCAGTTCTTAGCCCAATTACTAAATATACCTTCTATTTGATCTCTGTTGTCCTTCCCTTCTGCTCTATCTCTAAAATAGTTCTGTATGGCCAACTGTATGTTTTCTTCCCACACACCTTCAGACACCATTGAAGTTCCCATACTTTTTGCAAAAGCACCTGTGGTTTGGCTTTTAGTAAGTGGTAAAACTTCTGATACTGGTTTACCATCTGCCCCTATTACTTTACCCACACGTCCTGCTAAAGGATTTACTTTACCAAAAAACATGGAGTTAGTTATGTAATTCGGGACCATAAGTATACCCATGTTCCATAAGAAGGTACCTTGAGCAGCTTTGGCAGCATCCTCTTTAGATACTCCTTGTGCTATTAACTGATCCATTGTGTCTTTAGCCTCAAATCCGGCCTCAACAGCAGAGTTAACCGTAGTCATGGTAAATAAATCCATACCACGAACTATCTTAGCTAGTTTTAAACCCTCTTCACTGGCTACAACACCCGTGCGTGCCATCCTAGAGGCGTTAGAGAAAGCTTTACCTAATTTAGCATACACACCTAGTCCTTTACCAGCAGCACTTATACCTTTCGATCCTATTAAAGCAGACACAAGAAAAGCAGCACCGTCTATACCATCATCCATATAAAACTGCCAGGTAGTCATCTGTTCAAGAATATTACCGTTGTTATATTTATTAGTGTGGTATATAGGCATGGCAGCCTTTACTTCCTCACCAGCATTTTCCCACATGTTTGTCCAACCGTTATCAAGAGCTTCTCCTAATGTTTTATGTGTTCCTACAACATCAGTTACTAACGCTTCACCAATACCATACAAGTAACCTAATCCCTCGAGGGTTTTAGTTACTGTGGTACCAATAAGACGACCAGCACCATACAATGTTTGCTCGCCGAAGGACTGACCTAATGCTCTTTGTTCAACGTTATCTGAACCAGCTTGTAATGCAAAAGGAAACTCATCAGGGTTTAAACCTAACGAACTTCCTCCATACAACCTTGGTAACGCGCTGCCAGTAGCTGATTCAATTTGTTTAACCGTAGGAACTATCTGTGTTTTACTTTTACCCTCTAACCCTGTTAAAGGACTAAGACCACCAGATAACTTTGACACCTGTTCAGATGTCGGAATGTTATTACTCATGCTTATGTTTAAGTTGTTATTTTGTTCCCTCTGTATTCTGTTTCATTATGTTGTAATAACCCTCATAAAAATTACCTAAAGCTGTAGTGTCACCAAATGGTTTTTGTTGCCATCTTACAGTACCGTCTGGCTCTTTTGCCTGGTACTCAAGTATGTATTCGGCACCGTATAAATTTAACTCATCTGTTCTGAGTTTACGTACAAAGGCAGTGCCAGGTTTATTCTCATCCCCAAGGTACACTTTAGCTTCTTTGTTAGGGTCTGCGTACAGCTTCGATACCTGCTGCTGTATAATCTGTTGTGCTCCAGAGGTTAATCCTCTGTCTATCATAATGCTTACAATCTGTGACGGAGCCTCTGTTAGAATAGTTTTTACAGGATTCTTTTTTTCGCCTGTTGCTACTTTGTATGCAACCATGTACTTACCTCTTTCATTATCCCATACAGGACCTTCAGACCATACACCGTCTTCACCAATCTTATCCTCAGAAGCTGCAAAAATAAGCTTACCGTAGTTAAATTTTTCTTTGTTTGATACCTCACTACCATCGGTGTTAAAAAACGCTTGATTAGCTGTGGCAGTGTTGAAGTGCCCGTCTAATAACTTGTTAAGAGGTTCACTACCAAAACGTGTAACCTTTGTGTCATATGAACTCTTACCAGCATTGTCTTTTAAAGCTTGGTTTAAACTTTTGTAATAATCTGTATTATTAGTATAATACTCCTGAACCAACTCTTCTTTTTGTTCTTTAGACTGGGCCTGCGCTATAGCGGCATCTACCTCTTTAGGGTCGCTTAACTGCGTGCCTGTACTAGGGTCGATACCTATAGTCTTTAAGGTGTTTACAGCTTCAGATATAGCACGATCAGCATACTTTGTAGCAGCCTTCTCCTGAAGAGAAGTGGGGGTAAACTCAGCAGGTATACCTAATCTTTTCTTTATACCATTAACCATGTCATCCATATGAGTTAACCTTTTATTAGCTTCCTCAATGTCAAGTTGCTTACTTCTAACAGTCTCGGTTATGTTTTTACCTGTAGAGTCTATGTATCTTTTATACACCGTCTTGCTAACAGGGTCTGTGTATTCTTCTAGCTTAGCATTGTCTTGAGATATAAGCTTATCCCTCTCCATTGTAAGCTGTTGTATTTTCTTTGTTTCTTCATTTCTAGCTACACCTATAGATTTTAAATCTGTTAGATTAGTTGCAGCGGTAGCTAATACTATGTTACTAGAAGAGTCGTACCCAATATCTTTTAGTCTTTGACTGTTACCGGCTAGATCAAATGAATCAGCATCTACACTAATAGTTGATTTTGAAGACACTCTCTCATTAATAGCACTCATCGCCTTGTCGTAGTATTCCTTCTCTATCTCTGTAGTAAGTACTTCTTGGTAGGTCTTACCTTCATTGTCCTTACTATGCATAGCATCTTTAGCTCGATGCCTGGCTGTCACTTGTATTTGCTTACCCACAGGAGTATCCATCATACCCCATATGTTACTGTTCTCTCTATCTATAACAAGGCCTCCTTTACCGTTTGTTTTAAAAGCAACCCCTAATGGAGCCCCTAGCGCTTCTAACGTTCTAACAGCATTACCAGTTTCAATTATATACTTGTTACCATCCATGTTCTTTAAACCAGCAGCTTCTGTTACCCTCTCATCAACCCCTTTTATCATCTCAGCGAATTCTTTTCTAACAGGTATGTAGGGCATAAAGCTTCCTGCAGAAACTCTACCATCTCCTGTAACTTCACGTTGTTCCAGAGTTCCTTTACCACCAGGACCAAAACGTTTTAGTACCTCGTCAATTTCAAATTGGTTTGAATCGGGTACTCCTTTTTCTAAAGCATCGTTCTTTGCTTTTATTGTCTCTTGATAAGACTTTAAATTCGATGAAAACTCTCGTAAATCTTGGTCGCCCATTAGCTTATTACGAAAGCGCATCAACTCTTTAGTTCCAGCGTATCCCATGAAACCACCTGTTTGAGAGGATAGGTTGTCTAACTCGCCTAATAAAGAAGCTCTTTTATTTCTTAAAGCCTCTTCGTCTCCTGGTGCTACTTGTATATTATTTAAGGCAGCTTCGTTTTGAAACAACAACTCGTCTGTCTTTTCTCTTTGAGCCTGCTTCATCAAACCTATCTTCATCATCTCATCGAAAGGGATGGGGGAGTAGGTGTTTATAAACTGTGCCTGTGCAGGGGTATCGTATCTATTTATACTCATTGTATTATCTTATTGTTTAGGGTGGGTCATGTT
>Ga0172381_10006827_pt1 | contig 11392 bp, 15 predicted proteins | sample Leawel6488metaG_FD_119754 | JGI IMG/M metagenome (GOLD analysis project Ga0172381, IMG submission 119754) | Leachate microbial communities from a municipal landfill in Southern Ontario, Canada - Leachate well 64-88 metaG | ecosystem: Engineered > Solid waste > Landfill > Unclassified | place... | reverse complement strand
TCTAATCTTTTAGAAGTAAACCCTTTTAGTTATATGAAAACTCATAAAATTCCAGAAGGAAATATTTCTTATCTTGATTTTATCCTAGGAAGTGGAATTGGTGGGAAGGGAGCAAGTTTTAGTTTTTCTGCAAATGATTTTAAATATTTTGATGGGTCTACACTTAAAAATTATGATATTCCTTCTCAAAATGAATTTGAAGAATTAGCTGTAATTTATATGCAAGCTTATGCACCAAGCGACGGAGATGTTTGGGATAATTATTTGAAGACTTTTTTAGTTGCACAAACTTCTTCATATTTAATTGCTCCTTCTACAACTAACTGGTTTAATGTTCTTACAGTAAAAACTCTTTTTAGTACACCGCTTAGCGCAGGAATAACGGCAACTGCTTTAGCTCTTGCGGCAGGTTACGTTGAATTAAACACATTAAACAATCAAATGTTAACTGCAAGTTATTGTGGGGATATTACTAGTACAAATTCTAAAACTTCTAAAGGATGTTCTGTTGTTAGAGTTGTTCCATATAATTCTACTGAGATAAATTCTTATTGTGGAATTATTGATGGTCTTCCTTAGGTAGATATTTTTTATTTAGTCTATAACTTTCTAAAGTAATTTTTCTTTCATTTCTATTTATTTTTTTAAACTTAAGAAAGAATAAGTTCTCTTCATCTGTTTTTATTACATATAATCTGTTTAAGTAATCTCTTCCATTTTTTTTAATTTTTGTATTCTTTATACACTCTTCTCTATCCATTCTCTTTATTTTTTCTAAAATATTTAGAACATTTAATTCGCCTTTTTCGTTTAATTTTAAGTATTCTTCTGTTAAAATAAAAGAATTTTTTCCTAATTGTGGTATCGGGTCTAATAAATCATAGTCTATATCTATTTTCAAGTCGTACCCTTCTTCTTTTATCCTATCAAAAATAGTTTTTTCTGTAATCATTTTTTCATCTAAAATCATTTTATTGTTGTTGTCTAAGTCGTAAACTATGGGCGTTCTAAAGTCCATAAACATTTTTTGTCCTGTAACTCTTGTTCCGATATGTACTTTTTCATCTCTAAAGTTTTCTTTTGTAAATTCCAATATTGTTTTTTCCATTTTTTCTTCTGTATAATTTTTGTTTATTACATAACCTCCAAAAATTGTTGTAGAAGCAATTCCGATTCCGAATAAAGTGTTTTTTATTAAGCTTGAAATGTTTTTCATATCTTTTTATTTGAAACTTTATTCTTATTTTTTATTATCGCTTTTGGGATAAGTAGGAAGATAGAGAGAAGAAGGAAGAAGGAAGGTAGAAACGAGATACGAGAAACGAGGAGAAAGAAACTAGAAACGAGGAAATAGTTACTAGAGAATAGAAAGCTTCAACCTCCAGTCTTCCGCCTTCATCCTAAATATTTATAAAGATAATCTTACTAAATCTATTATTAAAAGATGGGAAATCAAATATTAGGTTATGGCTTAAGTGGTATCGGACTTTTAGTTTTAGCTAGTGGTTTTGATGTCGCTAAAAATTCTTTAGCAAAATTTGTTCCATTTTTATCTACCGTCTCTAGTTTTTATCTACAAATTATTGGTGGAGTATTAATTGTTTTTGGAGCTTTTTTTCTTTTAGGAAAAAAAGGAGCTAAACAAACTGCAGAAGTTCCAATTTATCATGGAAAGAATGTAGTTGGGTATAGAAGACAATAAATCTATTTTCTTAAATTTTTTCTTGTTATAATCCAGTTTCTAATTGAAGTATCAAACAATACCATTAATATAACTAAAAAAATATATCCTAAAATTATGCTTGATTTAGTAGAACTATTTATTTGAGAGTTGTAAAAAAATGCTATGTTTAATAATCCGTAAGCAACCCACATAATTTTTCTTGCTATTCCAGAAATATCTAAAAAGAAATAAATAAATGAAGAAAATATCAAAAAAGGAATTATTCCTAAAAAAATCATTTGAGATATTCCATATGTCTGTTCAACTAATTTTATTTGACCTTCGCTTAGATACCAGGTAGCAATCAAAGATAATGAAAGAGAAACTACTGCTGCTGAAGGAATATTTTTGTCGAATATTCTTTTCAATATAAAAAAACTAAATGAGAAAACTACAATAAATATTAAAATATAAATTAAAAGTTCTGTTGTTAGTTCTATCATTTTATTCTTTGGATAATTCTTTTATTTTGGTTTCTATCTCCGCCACTTCTTTTTTATATTCTGTATAAGTAATTATTTTTTTCTTTAGGTAATCATCTAATCTTATAAGTTCATTTTTTAGTTCTCTAATTATTTGTCTATTTTGATTTTTTTCAAAGTGTTTAAATCCCGCCATTCCAAAGTAAGAATGAATTGTTTTATCAAATAACAAAAGTAAAATAATTGCTGCAATCATAACGATATAAATTGTATTTGATATTTGATTCATTTCACTTGCTTTTGAAGCCCATAATACTATCATAATTACTGAATATATTATCCAAAAAATTCTTCTACCGTAAGATCCTAATTGAGTATGGTGGATAAAGTAAAAAAATATTAATAGCGGAATTATAACTAAAATTGCTGTGCTTAATGTTCCGTATTGAATTAAAATAGATTCGATTAATCCATTTTCGTTTATGAATCTTATTGATATTATTGAGATTAATATAGAAATAATTATTGATAATCTTCTATTTCCTTCTGTAATTGGAATTTTTTCTAAAACCTTCTCTAAGATTAGAGTCAATAAAATTAGTAACAAAACTTTTGAGAAAAAGAATTCTGAAGTACTATACTCTCCGATTATCTTTTCAAATACGGGAGAGATAAAACCTACTCCTTTTTCTAAAATTTCTGACATTTTAGATTCAATATTTGAGTTTACAAAATATGCACTTGTGGTTGGAAGAAGAAGCATAATCATTAGTAAAGTTATTTTTAGAACAACTAATTCTCTTTTTTTCATATACTCTAGAATCTTATTCAGTTTAAAATATTATTTGTTTTTTACAATAAAGTTTATAAATATCTTTAAGATTGTTTATCTATGATTAATCAAAATAAAAAGGGGCAAGATAATCTTCCCGCAATCATTATAGGGGGATTTTTCTTTGTTCTATTTATTATTTTGGCAATTTTTACTTTTGTTAATTATAGTGAATCTAAAGATTTTTTATCTGCTTTTAATTCTGCTGCAGAAGGAACTGTTTCTTTAGTTCCGCAATTTTTTACGCCTATTCTTAAATTGCTTTTGGGATTAGAAGAAAATGGGATAAACAATGCTCTGATTATTTTAAGTTTTATCTTAGTTTTTATGGTTATTTTGGGTGCTCTTAACTTCTCTTCTATTTTTGGGGAAACAGCTTCAGGAAAATTAATCAATTTCGTTGTTAGTATAATTGTCTCTGCAATAGGAATAAGATTTATGCCTTCAGATATGTGGGTTTCTTTAATAGCTCCATCAAGTGGACTTGTAGCTACAATTTTAATGCTTGTTCCATTTGCCCTTGTACTTGGTTTAACTCTTTTTTCTAAAAATACTTGGTTTTCTAAACTGGCTTGGATATTCTACGTTGTTTTTACTAGCGTATTAATTTTTAATATTTCTACAGGACAATTTAGCCTTATTTATGGAATATTCTTGTTCTGTGCAGTAATTATGTCTATTTTTGATGGGACTGTTAGGAAGTTTATTCGGAGAGAACAAGAGAAAGTTCATTTGGCAGAAGGATTAAGTAGCTTAGATGTTAAATTAAGGAACCAACTTAAGCAAGAGATTGATGATTATTATAAAATATATAATGATCCAAATACTAGCGAACCAGATAGAAAAATAGCTTTAAAGAAGATTAATTCTCTAAAAGCAAGATATTCTAAGTTAGGAAATTTTTAATAATCCAAAAATTTAAAACTCTCTCTTTGTTTTATTACTTATGAAAAAGTTACTCTTCGTATTTTTTGTTTTATTTATTCTGTTTGCTCCATTTATCCTCTCCGAGGTTTCAGATAGTTTGGAACAAAATGTTGAGAAAGCTCAAGATATCAAAGATACAATTGAGAAATCTCAAGATACAGAGTATTGGGAAGAAAAGTGGGACTATCTGGGCAATGAATGGAAAGCGATTTTTTTAAAAAATCCGGTTGTTTCTAGTTTTGATTATTTTTTTACAAAAATCTCTTTTGTTTTTGAAGTACTTTTTGGAGTTTCTTATTCTTTGTCGTTTGTTCTTTTAGGAATTGTCATTTTATGGATTTTTGTTTTTTTTAGCCTCGTTCCTCTTGCTAGTGCGACTGGTTTTTTTTCGGGAAACATTTCTTATCTTGTTTCACTTGTTTTATGTATAATTCTTGCTCAGTTTAAGACTTTTGAAATAATTGTTTTGCTTCTTGGAAGAATGGCCTTTTCTCCTGAATATGTCTGGACAAGATTAATTGTTCTTTTTGTTATTTTTATTTCATTTGCATTGCTTGCTTATTTAGATAGAAAACTTTCTAGATACATTCGATTAAATAGAAAACTTGCAAGAGAGAAGAATGCAGAAATCTCTCAAAAAGCAGTAACTTCTTTTGCAGAGAACCTTTTGAGTTTTTCTAAGTTGGGAGATAAAAAGTAATTATCTTTTTCCCAAAACTTTTGTATATGCAATTCCTGCCCCCACTTTCATTCCGTCGTAGCTTGCTTGAGAGATTTTAGTAGATTCTTTTAAGATCTTTTTTAATTTATTCAATAGAATACCTGCGAAGAGTAAAATAATTATTAAGATGCTTATTGACCAAGAACCCATTTTCTCTAAAATTGAAATTGAACCTAATAGTCCAGTCCAAATCATTGCTCCTTTTTCTATTCCTCCAGAATAACCTACTAGTAAAAGAATTAGCGTAGAAATTATCCAACTGTATCCTTTAAAAAAAGATAAAAATGAAATTGCAGAATTTATTATAAGAAATATTAGAATCCATAACGAAGAATAAATAATTAATTCAGAGATAGAGATTGTACCTTCTATTCCAAAAAATAATTTTGGTAAGAAACTTATTGAGTCTGGAATGTCTTTCTGATTTGAAAATTGTTCTTTAAAAGAACTTTTCACTTCTTGACTTGTGCTGGTTAAATCTTCTTTAACTTCAGTTTTATCAAAAGAAACATCTCCAATTGAAGAGTTTTCTATTGCATAAACAAATACTGAAGATAAAATTATTATAAAAATAAATATTCCTTTTAGACTTTTTTTCATAAATTTAATTATTGATTCTTCTTTAAATATTTTGACTAGATGCTATTTAAACTTAATTTATTCTATTTAATTTTTTTTCTAATTTTTACCTTCTCGTTTCTAATTTCTACTTTCTTCCATCTTCTCTCTTTTATCCGCCTTCATTCTATTTCCCTAACATTTAAAAGTAAGATAATTCTTTTCTTTTTATGGTAGAAGTTGGAGATATTTTGCTTTGTGTAGTAGATAAAATTAGTGGGCCCGTTGTATTTGTAAAACTTCCAGATAATAAAGAAGGAAGTATTGTTTTAAGTGAAATTGCTCCAGGGAGAATAAGAAATCTTAGAGACTATGTTTTTCCTGGCAAAAATATTGTTTGTAAAGTTTTAAGAGTAAATGGAGAAAGAATTGACTTGTCTTTACGTAGAGTCACTCCAAAAGAGATTAAAGACTTAAGAGACAGTTTAAGTGCAGAAAAGAGCTCTATTAGTCTTCTAAAGAGTGTTCTTGGGGAAAAGTCTAAAGAAGTAATAGAAAAGATTTCTAAAGATTTTGGGGAGGTTTATCCTTTTTTAGAAGAATCAAAGGCAGATAAAAAAGCTCTTGAATCGCTTGTTGGTAAAGAAAACGCCTCAAAAATATTAGAAATAATTCAGATGCAAAAGAAGAAAACAGCAGTTATTAAAAAAAGTTTTAATTTATCTTCTGATGCTCCAGATGGAATTGTTATAATCAAAGATTTGCTTTCTAGTTTTAAAAATGTTGAAATAAAATACCTTGCTGCAGGAAAATATTCTATTATCAGTGAAGGGGAAGATAAGAAAGTTGCAGATAATAAAATTCGTTTAGTCTTTGAAGCTTTGTTAGAAAAGTCTAAAAAAGGATTAGTTGAATTCTCTTTTAAGGAAAAATGAAATTAAAAAAATGTTCTTGCGAAAAATACACTTTGAAAAATAAATGTTCTTGCGGTAAAAAAACTTCTGATGCACATTATAAGTTTATTGAGATTAGAGATGCTCCAAAAGCAGATATTTCTATTATTCAGGGGAAGAAGGGAAGAGTGAAGAAGGTAGAATAGTTCAATTTTTATTAAATTTTTATTATTTCGACTTCAAAATTTTTCTTTAATAATTTAATAAACTCGTCTTCGTTTTCTTTTAATATTGTTGCTCCGCAAGCTGTTTCGTGACCCCCGACTTCTCCGCCGATTTCGTCTACTACTCGTGTAAGAATTTCTCTTAAATTTCTATTTGTATTTCCAACACCTCTAACCGAAACTTTAATATTTTTTTCTCCAGAATAGCTCATTCCGACTAAGCAAGTTCCTTGTTCATAAATTGTGTCTTTAATATTATCCTTGGCATCAACTAAAGCAAAGTCATTTCCTTGTATTTTATCGCAAGAATTAAAATATTTTAGTTCAGATGCAATATGTTAAAAAATTCGATAAAGCTAAATTTTTTAAATTGATTTTATGCAAATTAAATTTTAAGGGTTATAGTTAATTTTTTTTTATTCTAGAAGGATTATTCTCCTTAGCGATAGTATAAGCAAATTCTGCGGCGTCTTTTGCAAAATTATACAAGTCGGGGTTTCTATATCCAGACTCTTGAGAAGACTTAATTTGCTGATCATATGAATGAAGATTTCTATATGCTCTAGAAATAACGGCTTTAGTAACTTTGGATTTTACTTGGGGACTTAATTTTGTTGCAAATCTAAATGAGTCATAAACTGTTTTTAACCAATCTACACTCCCGGGCAAATCTCCACTTTTTCGAAATTGATCGGATTGAGCTAAATAAGAATTAACTAAATCAAGATATTTGTCTGTACTTGATCGTCCAGCGTACGATTTTAAACGTAAGTCTAAATCATGAGGCTTTCCATTAAGAGTACTTCCTTCTTGAACACTTTGTCTTAATTTATGCCTTTTTATAATAGAATCAAATTTTTTAACATACTCTCTCGACCCTTTTTCATAATTAACTTTCACCATAATTAATTAAAATTCAACAGGTATTTAAATCTTACTAAATCTTTGCCCTATGTGCTAGACAAGGGTAGATGTTATTCCTTAAAAGAATCGATTAAAAGAGCTACTTATCGAGAAGAACCCTCCTTTTAGAAAGTTATTTAAACTATTTTTATATTTATTAAATATACCGATTAATAATTACAAACTTTAGACTAAAAAATAATTTTCGGTTTTATTTATTATGAAAAAAAATCATTCAAAAGAATCTGAAGATTTAAAATATCGCTCAGATAATTTTGAGTCTCCGTTAATTAAACTTTCAGAAGAATATTATTTGGCTAAGGAATATTTGAGCAACCATCGAGGATTGGAATCTAAAGTTACAGAAATAATTTTTCTAATTAGTTTTGTTTTTGGTATTGTATTTATAAGCCCTAAATTTACAGGTAATTCTATTTTAGCTATTTCTAAAGATGTTTCTTCTTATTTTGGAATATTCTTTTTAATTCTTGGTGCGATTTTAATATTCTTTTATTTTAGAAAAAAAATTATTTAAATTTTTATTATTTCTACTTCAAAATTTTTCTTTAATAATTTAATAAACTCGTCTTCGTTTTCTTTTAATATTGTCGCTCCGCAAGCTGTTTCGTGTCCCCCGACTTCTCCGCCGATTTCGTCTACAACTCTTGTCAAGAGCTCTCTTAAATTTCTATTTGTATTTCCAACACATCTAACTGAAACTTTAATATTTTTTTCTCCAGAATAGCTCATTCCAATTAAACATGTTCCTTCCTGGTATGTTGGAGAATTAGAAACTATTGAAGAAATTGTTCCGATTATTGTCTCTTTTATGTTTTCTTTAGCATTAATTATTACAAATCCGGTTCCAGAAATTTTTTCACAAGAATTAAAATATTTTAGTCCAGATACAATATGTTGACGATATTTTACATGTATTGATTCTACTTGTTTTTTTACTTTTGAATTTTCTAAACAAAATAGTAATGCAGAATAACTATCCCCTAATCTAGAACAAGCATTTATCTTTGCAGATATTTCTCTTGCGTCTTCTAGTTTGTTAAATATTTTTATTAGGTAAATATCTCCAACTATTTTTTCTTGTTTTTCTAAGTGACATCTAAGGGTTACAGAAGTTACTAATCTTTCCATTTCTTCTTGGTTTAGTTCGATTAAGCTTTTGTATTTTCCATTCTCTGGGTTTATTCCAGATTCTCTTAATAGTTCTACTACTCCAGAAACATCTCCAGTTACTCCTGGAATATAAGGATTTGAAGAAAATTCTAGTGCTCTATTTAATGGTCTTGTTGAAGGATAAATTAAAAGTCCTCTTTTTTTTATTACATCTGCGTCTTCCAATATTCCGTGATTTAATGAGTCTATTTCTTTTTCTAGAGTGTCTCCAATCATTCCTAAAATTGCTAATTTTGCAGAGTCTTTATTTATTGGATCTAATTCTTTACAAAATAAATACACAAGTCCAGAAGCACTTATTTTTTGTTTTTCAAATAATTCGGAGTTTATTATTTCGACATTTTCTGGTATTTTTTGTACGACCTCATGATGATCTATAATAAATATATTTGTCAATCCTGCATCGTTTAGATAATTTAATGAGCTTGATGCTAAGTCTAAGAAAATTATTATTTTATCTTTTGGGAGAGAGTATACAAATTCTTTTTCTAAACTTTTAATTATCTTAAAAGAAAAGCTAGCGTCCATTCTTTTTAGTGCTTTTAATAAAATTGCTGCAGAAGTTATTCCATCTGTGTCAAAATGGCTTACTATTAGAATCTCTTTTTCTTTGGCGATATTTTTGAATTTTTCTGCAACTCTTTTAATTTCTTTTTCTAAATCTCCTTTAACCTCTTCTTGCATTAATTAAAGAAAAATTGTTTCTTTATAATCTTTTATTGTCTAAATGGGGGGTAACAATTAGCTTCTAATTGTTCTAAATAAAGAGTAATGACTGGCAAAAGTTCCTTCTCTTTTTGTCTCTCTTGGGATTATTTGTTCTAGTAAACCTTCAATTAAATGGGGGTTTCCATACTCTTGTATATATTCGTTTAAATTTTGTTCGTGGTCGAAGTGTAATTTCCTTTTTTTAAACCAAGAAAATGCTCCGTTTTCTATTCCATGTACAAATAAATCTTCTCTGCCTATGTGATCTAAATAAAGAAAAGGATTGTTTCTATCTTCATTTTTATATGCTTCTACATGTGAAGAGTAGATTTTTCTTAGTCTTGGAAAAATTAAATGTTGAATCCTGAATTCTAAAGCTCTTCTAATTTCTTCTTTAGAAAGTTCATTTTGAGCATATAGTTTTCTCGTTTGATTAACAAGATATGTTTCTTCGGAGAAAAATTTATTCAAATGCAAATTAAGATAGTTTCCCGCGTTTTTTATTTTATTTAGAACTATTTTTTTTCTTAGCTTGGTTCTTGTTTTAGAATCCATTTTCTAAAGTAAGTTTTTACTTTTTTTAAATATGCTCATAGAATACTAGCTATTTTTAGATTAATCCTAAATATTTCTTAATCTTTCTTAATTGTGAGAATACTCTATCTTTTTCTCTCATAGCTCTTTTGTCTTGTTTGTTTGTCTTAAAGTGATTTTGTATTCTTTCTAATTTTGTTTCTACATTTTTTAAATCTGGGGAAGCATATTCTTTTCCTAATATCTTAGAGATTTTCTTAGAATATTCTTTTGGATGAATTCTTTCTTTTCTTAGAGCTTCTCCAATTTTTTCTGCAGTTAATCCTTTTTTTGAAAGCTCAATTACTTTCTTTTCGTATTCTGCTTCGCTAAGCTTTTTCTTTTCTTCTTTTTTAACTGGTTCTTCCACTACTAGTTTTTCTTTATTCTCTTCTATTTTTTTCTTTACCATAATATATTACATAAAATCTTCTCTTTTAAATCTTACGGATATTTTAATTTTCCAAAAATTCACTAAGTCAAAGTAATTACTTTTAAGAAAAATATATAAACAAAAAACAATTTTAGAAGGAATGGGCAAAACAATCGGTATTGTGAGTCTAAAAGGGGGTGTGGGAAAAACTACCACTACTATTTCACTTGGTTCTGCTATGGCGAACTTAGGTAAAAAAGTATTGGTTGTAGATGCAAATTTTTCTGCTCCAAATCTAGGACTTCATTTAAACATCGTTAATCCAGAAGTAACTCTCCAACAAGTCTTAGAAAGAAAAGCTCATTTGCATCAGGCAATTCAGACAATAGGAAATATCGATATTCTTCCTTGTTCTATTTTTGGCAAATTTGATATAAACCCTTTAAAGTTAAAAGAAGTTTTAGGTTTAGTAAAAAAGAAATATGATTATATTTTTATTGATTCTTCTCCTGCTTTAAACAATGAGACTGTTGCTGCAATGGTTGCTTCAGACGAGATAATTGTCGTTACAACTCCAGATATACCAACTCTTTCAACAACAATTAAAGCAATAAACCTTGCAAGAAAAAGAGGAACTCCGGTTATAGGATTAATATTAAATAAAGTTTATAATAAAAAATTTGAGATTCCTTTAAGGAAAATTGAGGAGGGTTCTGATGCTCCTGTTTTAGCGGTTATTCCCCACGATTTAAAAGTTCCAGAGTCTTTGTCTAAGTTTACTTCTTATGTTAATTTTACTTCAAAATCTAAGGGAAGTAATGAGTATAGAAGACTTGCAGAGACTTTGTCTGGAGAGAGGAAAACTGGAAGAATTAGGAGATTTTTAAAATTCATAGTAAAAAATCCTACTAGACAAGAGATTAACAGAGAGCTTTTTTATAAAAGTGTATTCAATGCTTCGATATAAGGAAGAAGGCAGAAGGAAGATGGAAGAAAGCTTTATAACTTTCTATTTTGGAAAGTCTTTTAAATTGATTTATTGTTTATTTTTTGTATAGCCCTATAGTACAGCGGTCAAGTATGCAGGCCTTTGAAGCCTGTGACCCCAGTTCGAATCTGGGTAGGGCTATTAAATTCTTTTCCAGATGAGAACTTTCGAATCCGAACAATTCTGAAAGTTATGAATAAATGAGCAAAGCGAATTTAGATTAAGCTTTCACGGATTGTGAGTTGTGGTAGGGCTATTAAATTCTTTTCCAGATGAGAACTTTCGAATCCGAACAATTCTGAAAGTTATGAATAAATGAGCAAAGCGAATTTAGATTAAGCTTTCACGGATTGTGA
>Ga0172381_10006825_pt1 | contig 11394 bp, 8 predicted proteins | sample Leawel6488metaG_FD_119754 | JGI IMG/M metagenome (GOLD analysis project Ga0172381, IMG submission 119754) | Leachate microbial communities from a municipal landfill in Southern Ontario, Canada - Leachate well 64-88 metaG | ecosystem: Engineered > Solid waste > Landfill > Unclassified | place... | reverse complement strand
CCATGCATTGTATTTATTGATGAAATTGATGCAGTTGGTAGACAGCGAGGAGCGGGTTTAGGCGGTGGTAATGATGAACGCGAACAAACATTAAATCAACTACTTGTAGAAATGGACGGATTTGAAAGCAACGAAGGCATTATTGTGCTTGCGGCAACAAACCGACCAGATGTATTAGATCCAGCATTAACGAGGCCAGGTAGATTTGATAGACAAATTGTAATATATCCGCCAGATGTTTTAGGCAGAGAAAAAATACTAAAAATCCATGCACGAAACAAACCTGTAGATGTTGATGTAGATTTTGCCAGAATTGCAAAAATAACGAGTGGCTTTACTGGTGCGGATTTAGAAAACTTATTAAACGAAGCAGCCATTCTTGCCGCAAGGGCAAACCATGCAAAGATAAGCCTTAACGACATAACAGAAGGCATTAATAAGGTATTACTTGGACCGCAAAAGCGAAGCCGTATAATTACCGATGAAGATAAAAAAATAACCGCTTACCACGAGTCGGGACACGCATTATTATCCACAATTTTAGAGCATTGTGACAAGGTGCAAGAGGTATCAATTATTCCTCGTGGCATGGCGGGCGGGTATACACTCTCAAGACCCGAAAACGATGCAGGACACACAACAAAACAAAAATTGTTAGATACTGTAACAATGGCACTCGGTGGTCGTGCGGCAGAACAAATAATGATAAAAGATGTATCGGCCGGTGCACAAGGCGACTTTAAACAAGCCACGACCACGGTAAGAAAAATGGTAGCCGAGTGGGGTATGAGTGATAAGTTGGGCACTGTATATTTAGGTGAAACAGATGAAGTATTTTTAGGCAGAGATTATCAAGCACATTCAAAGTATAGCGAAAAAACCGCCGCAGCTATTGATGATGCAATAAAAGATATTTTAGTATCTTGCTATGACAGAGCGGTTGAAGTATTAAGTGCAAATAAAGATAAAATAGAACTTATGGCAAAAGTATTACTTGAACACGAAACAATTTATTCTGAAGAAATAGAAATGATAATGGCTGGTAAATCTAGCGAAGAAATAGGTGCAAGCATTGAAGAAAAAATAAAAATTAAGCGTGTTCAAGAAGAAAAAGACCGTACAGAACGCGAAGAAAAAAGCAAATTAAACACAAGCATAATGCAAAAATCGCAAGAAGACATTGCATTAAAAGCGGCCAAAGTGCTTTCAGATGCTGGATTTCCAATAAAAACCGTACGCGTGTTCCGCACGGATGTCAAACTTGATAAAGAAGAAACCGAGCAAGCAAAAAAAGAAATTAACGAGATTTTAGAAACAATAAAACAGCGTAAAGAAAAAAAGTCTGTAAAAGATAAAGTAGAAAAGAAAAACACTTTAGACACCACGCAAAAGGATAGCAAAAAAGACAACGATGACGCAGGCGATAACAAAAACTAATGTTAGGTGTAAAATCGTTTGACAATAATGGCAAATTGATATAAATTTATACTGTTAAACAAACATAAAAAGGATATAAAAATGAGAAAAGTTATAATAATAGTTTCAATTATTTTAGTTGTAGCATTAGCTACATTAGTAACGTTAAGTTTAGTAATTAAAAAGGATTATTCTAATTCAATAAGTTTAGAGAACCCAAGTGTAATTACAATTTATAAAAGTGGTGCAAGTTTAAGTTTAGACACGGATCCAAACGGGACACTAGAAGAATATAATATTATTTTGGATATGATTAATGATGCATCTATTTCCACATATATGAATGCGTTTATTAAGGGCACAATGTTATATGAAAATAGCATTGAAACAACTCCATCTTCAAATTTAACTTTAACAGCTACGGATAAAATTTATATAAAATACTCGTATGATGCATTACAATCTTTAATGTTTGATGGTGAGGTCTACGAAAACACATTGACAGAAACTGAAGCCAAATATAAAGAGGTTGTATTTGAAATTAATAATACCAATGAAATGGCAGTCGCATATATTTATTTTTCAGATTCCGAAACAACAACTTTTTATAAAAAATATCAATTAACAACGCGTATGAACACCGCAGCTTTATACGAATATATTGATGAGATGTACATTCCCGCTTAACGGCTAAATTTAATTTAATCAAAAAAAGCACTCTGGTTTGTTAGAGTGCTTTTTATATTGTTTTTTAAATATATTAATTATACATTAAATTTAAAGAGTACAACATCGTTGTCTTGCATTACATACTCCTTACCTTCACTGCGAACCCAACCTTTTTCCTTTGCTTTTGTATATGAGCCAGCTTCAAGTAGTTGGCTGTATGAAACAATGTCAGCCTTAATAAATCCGCGTTCAAAATCGCTATGTATTTTACCAGCGGCTTGCGGTGCTTTTGTGCCTAAATTAATTGTCCACGCACGTACTTCTTTTTCACCTGCAGTAAGATAACTTTGTAGTCCCAATAATTTATAACTAGCTATAACTAATTTATCTAGTCCACTTTGGCTTATTCCAAGTTCCTTTAAATATTCTTGTCGCTCTTCCTTACTTAAAGCTAAAATTTCCTCTTCAAGTCTAGCACAAATTGTTATTACTTCTGCATTTTCTTTTTGTGCATAGTCCTTTACTATTTTAACATATTGAATATCTGAAGAAAAAGTTGTTGCATCGTGCTCGGAAACATTTGCCACATAAATGACGGGCTTATAAGTTAACAAGAAAAACTTTTCCACAATTTCTTTTTCTTCTTTGGTAAATTTCATTGAACGAACCGGTTTTTCTTGTTCTAAAGTTACCATAATTTTTTTCATAAGTTCATATTCGGCAACCGCACTTTTATCTAATGTGCGGGCATTTTTAGCCAATCTGTCCATTTGTTTGTTTGCACTTTCTAAATCAGACAAAATTAATTCTAAATTAACGGTTTCTATATCTCTTAATGGATTAACCGAACCTTCCACATGAATAATATCTTTATCATCAAAACAGCGTACAACATGAAGTATAGCGTCCACTTCGCGGATATGACTTAAAAATTTATTGCCTAAACCTTCACCTTTTGATGCACCGCGTACAAGACCGGCTATGTCTACAAATTCTATACTTGCGGGTGTTATTTTTTTAGTGTTATATAATTTTCCAAGCACATTAAGTCTTTCATCTGGTACATCTACCACGCCTACATTAGGCTCAATGGTACAAAACGGATAATTAGCTGCCTGTGCCCCAGCCTCTGTTATTGCATTAAATAGTGTGCTTTTTCCTACATTAGGTAGTCCTACAACTCCAAGTTTCATGTTATTCCTCCGTGCGCTCATATTATACAACACAATTAAAAAAAAATAAAGCACAAAGGTTATAAATATATGTTAAAAACACTAAAATAGTATATAGATTAATTTAGGAGAATTGTGTGAATATATTTAGTTCAATTATTATGGGCATTGTACAAGGACTAACCGAATTTTTACCGGTATCAAGTAGTGGGCATCTTGTGATACTAGAAAAGATATTTAATATAACCGAAAATCAAATTTTTATAAGTGTTGCACTGCACATTGCAACGCTGTTTGCTGTTATTATTGTTTTTAGAAAAGATATTTACGCCTTATTAAAAAAACCATTCTGTCATACAAATTTAATGCTTGCGGTTTCTGTTATTCCTACCGCAATAATTGTTTTAATATTTAAAGATGTTTTTGAAAATTCATTTACCGCATACCCAACAATAGGCTTTATCGTTACTGCAATAATTCTGGTGATCTGTCAAATATTAGTAAAAAATGACAGCGTTAAAAATAAACAGGCAAATAAAAAAAGATTAAAAGATGTAAAACAATCCTCCTATTATGATTTATCGGTTAATACTAAAACCGCTTTGATTACAGGACTTATGCAAGGTGCGGCAGTTTTTCCGGGTGTGTCGCGTAGCGGTAGTACGATTTGCACGCTGTTATTTTGCAATGTAAAACGCGAAGACGCAGTTAAGTTTTCATTTATTATGAGTATACCAATCATACTTTCTTCAATGGCGTATGAACTATTTAAACTAAAAGAAACCACTTTGTCAGTTAACTGGTTAAATATTGCGATAGGATTTATATTTGCGTTAGCGTTTGGAATACTAGCAATTAAAATAATGATTAGAGTTGTAAAAAAAGCCAATTATATGTATTTTTCTTTATATTTAGTTGTACTTTCCGCATTTTTATTACTAAATCAATTTTTATTAAACTGGTTTTAATTGTAAATAAAATTAGCTACCTTTTAGATGGCTGTTTTATAAATTAAGATTAACAGCAAACCATTAAATTTCATATTATGAGATAGGACATATTAATGTCCATTTTATAAATAAAAGGGGTACAAAAAATGAGTTACGAAAATGATTGTTCTTGTAATTATAAACCGATTGTTAAAAAATATTCGGTTAGCATAAGAGAATGTAGGCGTGAATGCGAGCCAAAACCCGTATGTCCGCCACCACCGAAACCGAAGTGCTGTAGACCATGCCGACCACCATGCCCACCACCATGCCCACCGAGACCATGCAGAGAAGAAAGACACGAAGAAAGATATCCTTGCTGTTGGGGTGATGAGCGTGAACAAAGACACGAAACTATGAACGGAAGAGGATATAGTGAAGAAAGTAACAGCGGAAATGGCAACAACTCGGCTCCACAATTTGCTGTGTGGGAGCCAAATGGGACAGGTATTAATATTGGTGGAGATTATATTGAAACCGGATATTAATATGGGAGGAAAAATTTATGTGTTGTGAAAATAATTGGTGGGGTAATCCCTGCTGTTGTATAGGGCCAAGAGGGTTTCCTGGTCCACAAGGTCCAATAGGTCCGCAGGGGCCAACGGGGGCAACAGGTGCGACTGGTGCAACGGGACCGCAAGGTCCGGCGGGACCAGCCGGCACTACCTTAAGCTCGTATGCGTATATTTATAATAATACAGCCCAAACAGTAGCTGTGGGAGCTGATGTAACATTTAGTACTAATGGTAGAATTGTAGGCTCAATAGTTCATGTTGCCGGAGCTTCTACTATTGTTGTTAATGAAACGGGAGACTATGATATAACTTATACAATTACAAGTGCAGTAGAAGGAAGTGGACAATTCAGTTTATTTATAAACGGCGTAGTTGTAACAGGCACAAGATTTGGAACGATAGGCGATGAAATTGTTGGCAGTGTAATAATAAGAATTAGTGCAGGGGATACACTTACACTGAGAAATGATTTAACCGTTGCTCCAGTAGTTTTAGCAACAACTGCGGGTGGAACGCTTCAAGTTGAAAACGCGTCTATAACTTTAAAAAGAATAGGTGCTTAATATACAAACTTACTAAAAAAGTATCCACATTTTTGTGGATACTACATAATTATAAACTTATTTATGTTTTGCAACAATTTCCAAATAATACTCTTCAACATTTTTTATTACGGTATTCCAATTCACGTATAAATCCTTATTTGCCTGTTGGCCAACAGATTTTAATAAAGAACGATTGTCTAAAATTTGTATTATTTTACTTGCAAATTTTTTTATATCGGGTTCGGCGGTAAACCCGTTTTTATTGTCTTTAACAAAACAGGCGGCTGCAGAATTTTTTATTAATATTGCGGGTGTGTTAAATGCCGCCGCCTCAATTTGTACTAGCGGAGAAGAGGTGTCATATAATGATGGAAAAATCATTAAATCCGAACGGGCATAAAGAGCCGCAAGTTTGTTACGGTCTTCTAGCATTCCAGTTAAAACCACATTATCATTCAAATTTAGTTTGGTTAGATGTTCCTTTAGTTTGTCTTCATCTGCACCACTACCAACGAAAAGCATTTTAAAGCTTAATCCATTATTTTTTAACACTTTTAACACATCGGCTATAAAAAGTATGTTTTTTAGTAGTACAAGCCTACCAACAAATATAAATACAGGATCTTTACCATACAAATTATACTCTTCATTTACATTTTTAAGCATATCATTTATATCTACACTAGAATCAAGTTCGGTGGCGTTAGGAACAATGCGGACAGGTCCGTAATAACCGTAACTGCGTAAAATTTTACGCGTTGTGTCACCCATAATCCATGTTTCACATGTTTTTTTGTACACCTGCATTATACTGTTTAATAGAAGCCAAGTAATTAATTTAGATTTTGTTGCTTTATAAAAATCCTGCTTATATTGGCTGTGTAGTGTAGCTATGCAAGGTATATGTTGTTTATGGGCATATTTAACTCCATAATTGCCTAGCGAAAATGGAGAATGAATATGAATAATATCAAAGTTTATTGAACGCATCTTGCTTAAAAATTCTAGGTCAGTTATAGGACCGCCCCAATCCACATTAAATTTTTTTAGAGGTATACTATTACATCGTACGACTTCGTACGCAAAATCATCTTTATAACCATTGTTTTTTGGTGCAAAAACAAAGACCTTGTGTCCAAGATTTGTTAGCTGGCGAGCATATTTATCTACTACCATTACAACCCCATCAATATGCGGATAATAACTATCTACAAACAATCCTATTGTAAGCGGAGATTTTAAATTCATAAACACCCTCAATAAACACCCTCAATCCTTTATTAAGTATTGGCAAAATTTTTAAATTTAGTATAATACATAAAAATTTTAGGCATAACCTAAAAAATAGCCATAGTATTTGTAGACACTAAATTACATGTGAAGGCGTTTTTCAATTTCGTTTTTTAGAGGTTTAGACCAAAACAAAAATAGGCCTAAAATTATTAGCGCGGAGCATAATGCATTTATTAGAGCAGGCCAAACTACAATAATTAATTTAGTATAGTAAAAAATTATTGGCACGAAACCTAAAATTGCTATTGCTAATAAATAAAATAAATATTCTTTCCATTCAATTTTTTTTATAAGCACAATGAGCCCTATTGCAAAAGAGCATGCTACTAATAAAAATGGAGTGGCGTAGTCTATGACCCAATTAAAATCGTTAAGTATGAGGCCAACTAAACATAAAAGCAAAATAAAAAGTGTAGTCAAAACTAAAATTTTGAAAGCTGTGTTTGTTTTAGATAAAATTCCAAGTCTAATAATAAACCATGCATATAGCACGGAAATAATAGGAATTATGCACCAAAACACGCCGTTATAAAGTACAATATTAACTATAAGAAGAGATAAAATTACAAAAAGCACGCTAAACAACAATATTTTTTTATTTAAGTTTTCAATCTTGCGTACGGGAATTATATTTTCGGGAAAAGGATCAGGCACATTATCGGGCACGCCCTCTAATGTTTGATTGCATAGCGGGCAATATGATTTTGTGGTGTTAACATTTACTTTACATATATTACAATATTTCATTTTGTTGCTCCATGTAATTACTTTCTATAGTTACATTTATTCCTTTTGAAGTTAAAAATCTAAAACATTCGCGCTCTATATCTGTTTCGGCAATTGACCGCGAAAAAGTAACGTTAAACTCGTCTAAATACGAGCATGCCATACAATTTAGCAAACTGCTTTTAGAGGCGCCCAAGGCACACTGTATGCTTTGTACATAACCTTGCACAGATTCCGGTAAACTTATAACTCCAAGATTTGAAAATTGTACTGTATTTAGGCGGTTGCCAATAAAATGGTAAGCAAGTTTTATTATTAGATTTTTTAACACAAGCGGACAAATTCTCAAGAAAAAATTTTTTTCAAAATAAACATAGCTATTAGCATACTTTGTGTACGCCGCTGTGTTGATTTGTTCGGTTAATTGTTCTTTTGCAGAATTTAAAATTTCAATAAATGTAATGTTTTCTCTATTTAACTCCATACCAACTTTAACAAAGCCGGCAAAATTACGGAGTGTCAAAGAAAACATTCGTGTCCTTAAATTAACCGGTATTAAAATTTTTACTGGGCGTGTGCTTTCTTTTATAAAGCTACGGCTTTTTATTTGCGTTAAATATATGCTATAAAAAATTACAGCAGTTAAGTACATTGTTATTGTAACATTATTTGATTTTGCTAGTGCGTGTAATTGTGATGTTTTTAGCCAGCCAAGGACAGCACCTGTTCCACCAAAATTTAAAGGCTCGCCTTTAATTTGGTACGCGAGCTTTTCTTTTTGTGTTTTGCGGTTGTTTTTATTATAGTATTTTAAATAACTGTCTTCTTGCTCCGCACCTGATGGAACGCTTTGTTCGGTGATAATTAAATTATCGGGTGTTAATTTGTAGCCTTTTAAAATCAAATATTTGTAAACGATTGATTTTAAAAATGTAACTGCGCCCGTTCCATCTGTAAGTGAATGAAATATATGGAGTGTAATGGTGTTGTTGCGATACAGTACTTCAAACAAATAGTCATTATTGTTTTTTATATGTCCGCAAAATTCGTCGGTTAAAGGTTTTACAACAAATTTTTTATAGTTGTAATTTAAGTAGTACCAAAATAGCCCCTTTTTTAATTTAACTCTAAACATAGGAAAACGCGGTAATATTATATTTAAAGATTCTTGTAAAAGCTCAAAAGAAATTGGTTCATACAAATTTGCAGCCACAATAAATGTGCCAGAATTGCTTTTACTGTAAACAACGGGATATATTTTTGCCGCATTGTCTAATTTATACCAGCCATCATTTGCTTTTTGCATTTTTTACTCCCAACATAGATTATTGTAACTATACTAATGGTTATTACCATTATTTTTTGATTCTATGCCGATAATTATTCTATACTTATTGTTTTTTGTTTTTATTAAGAGTAAGCACTTTTTTAGACATTATTGGTTTTGCCAATGCTATTTCTGTTGGTTTATCAACGCTTTTTACCAAAGCTTTTGTAGCAGTATTAGGACTTAATTTGAATGGTTTTACTATGGGTTTTGGTTTAGAAGATTTTCTTTTTTTGGGTCTTGCTGATTTTGTTGGCACGACACTTGCTATTGGTTTTGTGGTTATTGTTGCCATTGTAGGTTTTACAACTGGGCTTGCCACAACTTTTTCGGCAACAGGCTTTACACTTTCAGCCGTTTGTGTTGTGGATTTTATATTTTGTGCTGGCAAAATAATAGTCGCTTTAGTTGCGTCTGCAGTTAATTTTTGTTTTATTGCAGCCTCGCCCTCCAAAACTTTATCTGGATTAAACTTTTCTGACATCTTTGTTAAATTGTGTGCGGTTTTAGCAGATTTTATTTCCAGTTTTTTTTCTTTATATAATTTTTCGGCTTTTTTAATTTTAATTTGTTTGACAACAAATAGTGTTAAAACCATAATTAATATAGCACCACCAAGAGAGATAAGTATAATTATTAAAGTGTAGTTAGTTGTTGTTTCAGATAGTACTCCGTAAGTTCCACTTGTGCTTGTGGTAAATACAACAAAACCATCTTCAACTGTACAATCAATAAAATCAAGCGTTCCATCATCATTATTAACAAAAGCGACAGTATATTTTGTATTGGAATTTATTTCCCCTAAAACGGGTATTTTGACAGTTATATTTTCAGGCGTGTAATCTGTATTGTTTGAATTAAGATCAATACTATATAGCGACAAAAGTTCTTTTTCGCTATCTCTTGATTTTACAATAGCAAATTCAGTACTGTTAGATTCTATACTATCTACTTGCAGCATAACATTAAAAGGTAAATTTTGTGCCGATATTACCGTACCAGTTGTGGCATCTGTTCTTTCGTTAGTGGTGCTTAATGTCTGTATTGCGGCATTAAGTTTGCTTAAATTTGTAATTAAATCTTTCTTTTCTTGAGAGTAATTATTATAAGTGTCATAAAGGTCTATTATATATGCACGGTCGGATTCTACGGTTATAGATGGAAGTGCGTCTAACACATCAATAAATTCATATATTGTATAATCAGATTCTTCAATGTATGTAACGATAAGAGTAAACTCTTGTGTACGATCTAAATTATCTTCCACTCTAACTATATAAGTACCATTTTTTGTTGCGGTAAAAGATGTTGCAGAATTATCTAAAAATGTTGTTATAGCACCTGTTTGCGTAATTAAATTTTTTATTCCCGCATTGCCGATCGTATAAGAAAAATTAATATCAGCACTATGCACCCAATCAGTAGGGTTGCCAGATGTGTATGTAATAGTTGGGCTTACCGTATCTCGTTTAACTGTTATTTCGGAGATATTATTTGTACCCGTGATTCCAGCTTTACTTACAGCAAGGAACTGGTAAACTCTTTCACAATCAACGGTGATTTCAACTTTGTTTTTTGGCGTAACAATACCAGTAGTTACATCAGTCCATTCATTAAATTGTGCAGAAGTTATATTTCTATAGCGATACTTATATTTTAAAATACCAGAAATTGAACTTGCATTAGATAAAGTAATTGATATATCTTCTTTTGTATAAGTGCTTGCGGTATAAACTGTGCCACCCGCTAGTGAATAAATTACGGGAGCAACTGGTTGAGCGTTGTCTATTATTATTCCGTTTGTGCATACAGGCTCACTTACCATACCCGAGCCACTTACAGCCCTTAAATATATATTGCCTTTGAATTGTAAATAATTTTGAGTGCCAATTCTAACGGTTATTTTTTGAGTAAGCACAGTGTATAAAGTAGATAAGTCCGCCACCATAATATTTTCATAGGTAATTGTAGCCTCATCGGCTTCACTATTTTTTAAAGCAAATTGATAGCCTTTAATACCACTAACCGGTTCGGCACTGGTAAAACCAAAACTAATTTTAGCTGGAGTAGGTAGTGCCGAAAAAGTTAATAAGTCGGTATAAACTACATTAGTAATTTTACTAGAATAAACATAACATGAGGAAACTGAATAGGGCACTGTAATTGTTGGTGTTGGTACGGTAGTTTGCGAATCTATATAAATAGAAAACCGTAAATTATCGGTGCAAATATCGTTACTATTTTTAAAATAAAGAACAATATCGTTCTGTCCTTGTATAAAAATGCTAAATAGTCCTTCGCTTGCTGTCAAACTGATTTCATTATTAAGTACAACTGCGGTAGTATAATTTTGTGGGTAAATTGGGGTTAAAATTACTTGGCTTATATACCATTGAACGCCATTATATATATCACCGGGCATACCTAATAAGGTGTAATTATTAGATGTTATAGAGTATGAATTCACTGTAAATTGGTATGTGCCAAATAGCGTAGCATTTTCTTCTGATGTTGCAGTTACTATTATAATGTCATCATTATTTGCGGTTTCATTAACTTTTAAAGCACCAGCGGTTGTAATTGTAGCGTTACCAGAAACCGACCAAATAACATTTTTATTGACAGCATAGGTTGGTAATACAGATGCTGTAAAAGAAAAGCTTTCACCTATTGCCAATGTAGCAGGTAAGTTGGCATTAGAAATTGTAACACTTGTAACTGAAGTATCTTTAACTGTAATTT
>Ga0172381_10006824_pt1 | contig 11394 bp, 10 predicted proteins | sample Leawel6488metaG_FD_119754 | JGI IMG/M metagenome (GOLD analysis project Ga0172381, IMG submission 119754) | Leachate microbial communities from a municipal landfill in Southern Ontario, Canada - Leachate well 64-88 metaG | ecosystem: Engineered > Solid waste > Landfill > Unclassified | place... | reverse complement strand
GGTTCCCCGCATACGTTAATTTGTCAACATTCACCACGCAATCACGAGGATTGGCTCTTAACAAGTGCTCAATAAAATGAGAGCCGATAAAACCAGCTCCGCCCGTCACAAGGATGTTCATTTTTTAGAAATTAAGATTGATGATTTTTGACACCGATACCAAAATACTCAAAACCAAGTTGTTCGAGTTCTGTTTTGCAAAAAAAGTTTCGGCCATCGAAGATCAACGCATGGTTCATAAGTTTCTTGACTTTCACAAAATTCATTGTTCGAAAATCCTCCCACTCGGTTAACAGCAAAAGGCAATCGGCATGCCTAGCCACCGCATAAGGGTCTGAACAAAACTTAACGCCCTTTAAAAGGTTTTTGGCTTTTCCCATGGCTTGGGGGTCATAGGCCTGAATTTTCGCCCCTTCTTTTTTCAAATCTTTAATAATATCTAAAGACGGCGCACTACGCATATCATCGGTGTTGGGTTTAAACGAAAGCCCGAGAATACCAATGGTCTTTCCCTTCACATTCCAAAGGATGTCCTTGATCATCTTTACGAAAGAGCTTTTTTGAATTTCGTTAATATTTTTGACTTCTTTTAAGAGCGTAAAATCATAACCGCTGTCCTCGCTCAAACGAATAAAGGCATCCACGTCTTTAGGAAAACAACTGCCCCCGTAACCAATACCCGCGCAAAGAAAATCCTTGCCGATGCGTTTATCATATCCCATGCCTTCTGCCACTTTGATCACATCCGCCCCGACATGATGACAGATCTGGCTTACCGCATTAATGAAAGAAATTTTTGTGGCTAAAAATGAATTGGACGCGTGCTTGATCAATTCCGCAGAATTCATATCCGTCACAATGATCCGCGCCTTTAACGGCTTATAAACTTCGCGTAAAATATTCTCAGCCCTCTTGGACTGAACGCCGATCACAATACGATCGGGATTCATAAAGTCGCTTACTGCCGACCCTTCGCGTAAGAATTCAGGATTCGAAGCTACATCAAAATCAACTCTCTTAGGTTTCTTGCCTTTATCTTTCTGGTTCAAAACAAGGCGGACTGCCCGCTCAATGCGTTGTCCTGTTTGCGCGGGAACCGTTGATTTCTCAACGATCACTTTATAAGCGTCCATCCCCTTGGCAATATCGCGAGCGGCATGCTCCACATAGGTTAGATCCGCTTCTCCATTTTTCTTTGATGGCGTCCCCACAGCAATAAAAATAACCTCTGCTTTCTTTGCTGCCTCGGTAATCGATGCCGTAAAGGTTAAGCGCTTTTTCTGAACATTGGATTTTAATAAAACATCAAGGCCGGGTTCGTAAATAGGAAGTTTTTGTTTCTTAAGGCTTTGGATCTTTTTCTTATCATTGTCGACACAAATCACCGTATGACCGATTTCTGCCAAGCAAATCCCTGTCACGAGGCCTACATATCCTGAGCCAATGATCGCAATATGCATATTTTACTCTCCTGATTGGCCGCCAGCTTTTCGTTTGTTAAAGCTCGTTCCAAACAAATCAAGTGTCTGCTCTGGGAACGCCTTTAAACGAAAGACAAGCCATATTTCGCTTCCCGAACCGCGTGTCTCGTTAAAGCTCATATCCATCTCCCAGCAATGTAAGTCACGGGTGATCGTGAACTCCTGCTCCTTTTGTCCGCCACCGCCAATATCAAAACGGTCGTAAAACCTGATCTTCCATTTAGGATTCAAAACATAAGTCAAATCCGCAGTGATTTGATCATCAACATCTGCTTGATAACGCTTGCCAAAATTTAAAGTCCATTTTTTTCCTTGATTGATATAAATTTCAAAATTGGCCGATGTTAGTCGTGATTCCTGAGCACTATAAGAAGTGTCGCTATGAAAAGTAAGCCAATCAACAGGACGAAATTCAATATCAGAGGTAACCGTGTTAAAGCTACCCTTGCCCACATCTTCTTTTAAAAGAAAATCCGTTTTAGCCAGAATGCGCAACAAATCCACATTTTTATTATCGCGTTTGGTTTGAAACCTGTTTTCTAACGAGAAATCAATTTTGTGGCCTCGCGTCAAAGAATCAATACCGCTATCAAAGACATCAAGCTTTTCTGCTGGAAAGCTTGGGTTATGTGTATACTTATACTCCACCATAGGGTTAATGATATGTCTTATCTTGTTGATCTTCATCCCCCAAAAATCCCCCTCCACATCAAAAGTCTTATAAAACTTTGTACTCAAGCTGGCACCTGTTTCAAAAATACTTCGAACAATATTATAGCGAGAAGGTTCTTTGGTCCTTGTATAAAATGTTTCTCGCTGGCCAACAAATGGCGTGATTTCAACAAAGCCTACCTTGGTAGGATAAGAAATACGATTTTGCGAATCTAGGCGTGTCGTATGAAGCCTGACCTCTGTCGGTGAGGCATTAGGAAGCGTTAAATGGGAAAATAAATTACTGCTTTGAAGGTAAAAATTTGACCCTGCAATTTGCTGATTGCTTAAACTGTAGCCGATTTCCGGCAAACGCTCAACGCTTGAAACGAAACGATTCACCCGCTTATCCATGCGGAAACTGAGCGTTGCATTATTCAAGTTCTTAGTAAACAAAAAATATGTCTCAGGTGTCTGGTCTCGTTCGTTTTCTCGCGGAAAATAATCATTAAGAAAAGTACTGTCGCTTAATTTATAATATTGCGAAATAAATTGAGTGGTATTATCGATCTGCCATTTATGACGCCATTCGATCTTATAACGCTCGCGCCATGTGGCTTTCTCCACCTTGGGTTCCCAAAGATGCGTGGATATCGTGCGTTCATCCATATAATAAAACTTAAAAAGGCCATTGCCGAATCCTGGGATCTTATAATCAACATCAGCACCACTTGCAAAATCCTTCATTTCACGGTAATCAAGATGAAGTTTCCCTTTGAAATTTTCATTAAAATAATAACTCCATGTGGTTAAAAGAAATGGTCCCCAATCTTTATCGTAACCAGGGGTATATGTCACAATAGGCTTTTTACCGTCGATCTTCTGCGTAAATGAAGGAAGGTAAAATAAAGGCATTTTTCCAACAACCATACGAACGCTTTTAGCCTGCATCTTGTCTCCAGGATACATCGTGACTTTTTTCGCATACATTTTGTAATGAGGTTTATCCAAGTCACAAGTCGTAATATAACCACGTGTCATCTCAATCTTATTTTCTCCCACCTTTGATATAAATTCACTCTTGCCATAATAGGGCTTGGTAATAATGGTTGCGCCTTGAAAATCACCTGTCATTTTCTCAAAATTAAATGTGAGGCTATCCCCTCGAATTTCTCCCTGTGGATGTATCAAGACTACATGACCCGTGGCGGTCGCTAATTTAGCCACCTGGGAATATTCAATATGATCAGCGCGAAGAATTGTGTCGCCTTTTACAATAGAAACATTGCCATCGATCACAAGCTTATTTTCTTCTTGCATAAATTCGACATTATCGCCGTCAATTTCAACAGGCTGAATAGAGGATTCACTGCTATCTGTTACCGTTAAAGAAGGGGGATTTTCTTTTACGCTAGTATCTTGCTGTTTTTTATCGGCAATAAGTTCTTTTGGGTCAGCTAAGGGAAGGGTCACTTCTTGATCTATTGCTGGCTGATCTGTGGCTTGAGGCGCGAGACTCATCTCCTGATCGACAATCGTTGTCTCCACAGCATTAGAAGCAACGACGGACTCTTTAGATTCCTGCGCCCAAAGAAAACTAATGCTTAAAAAATAAAAAAAGAAAACAGTAAAAATAAACGTGAAAAATTTTTTATCCATTTTTGCCAAGCATTTCCTTGACCAAGACGCGCGTACCAATAATTCCGGCATCGCTTCCAAGCCTTGATTTTACGATACGAACCATCTTGCCCTGAACATGCATCGCACGCTTCTTGATCGTCAATCGAATTATTTGGAACATATGCTGATGCGCCTTAGCGATCCCGCCGCCGATAACAATGCAGCTTGGATTAAGAACGTTCACAACACCCGTAAGGCCATTACCAATATGCTCAGCAACTTCTTTCCAGAATACAATCGCTTTTTTTTCTCCAAGGCTTGCCTTGCACGTGATCTCTTCTAAGGTAATCTTTTTATGAAAAATATTTTTAGCGCGAACATTAAGATACCGATTCCCTGCATACGTTTCCAGGCAACCCCATCCTCCACAATTACATTTTTGTCCTTTTTCATTAATAGGAATATGGCCAAGCTCGCCAGCAGCAAATCCTTCGCCTCGATAAAGCTGATTATTAATAACCAGCCCGCCACCTAAGCCTGTTCCGATCGTAATGCAAACCATATTTTTCATCCCTCGCCCTGCTCCATATTTCCATTCGGCCAAGGTCATAACATTAACATCATTATCAATAAAAGTAGGGATTTTTATTTCCTTTTCAATGATCTTCTTTAGCGGAACATTTTTCCATCCTGGAATATTGGTCAAAGAATAAACTAAACTTTTTTTCGTATTCACAAGGCCGGGCAATCCAATGCCGATGCCAGAGACTTGAGATTTTTTTATCCCATATTTTTTTAGGATATCCTGACAGCCTAAAACAATAGCCTCAATAAGCTTTGTTTTGCTGTGAATAAAATGCTTCGTAGACAAATGCCCTCTTGCGCGGACAAAGCCTTTTTTGTCAACCAAGCCTATCTTTATATTTGTACCGCCGATATCAATGCCGATAACATAGTGATTCATAGAGAATTTATTTTACCTGAAAAAAAGAACCTGTTCAAGAAAATGTAACAATTTAACAAAACCTGAGATTATTTTGCCAAACGGGATTAAAGAAAAAAGTCATGAATATTAATAGATATATTAATATGAATATCACTTATTGGGAAGCTTTTTCGTCATAGCTTCCAAAAGGGGTAACACAGTTTCGGCCACGCTTCTTTGAGCGATAAAGAGCCCAATCGGCTTTATCGATAAGCTCTAAAGATTTCTTGGCATCATACGGAAAACTTGCAATCCCAATACTAACAGTCACTTTCAGCTTTGTATCATAAGCATCAACGCCTGTTTCTTCAATAGCTTTACGAATACGTTCTGCAACAAAAAAGCCTCCTTCAGAATCAGTCTCGGGTAAAACAACGCAAAACTCTTCGCCCCCATATCTTCCTACGTAATCAATCTCGCGAATATTCTCTTCGATCATCAAATTGATCGATCGCAAAACATGATCGCCCACCAAATGTCCGTGCTTATCATTAACGCCTTTAAAATGATCAACATCGATCATCAAAAGTGACAAAGACATCTTACGCATCTCTGATCGCTCGATCTCTTCTTCAAGCCGCTCCATCAGGTAACGCCTCGTATGCGCACCAGTAAGGCTGTCGGTAATGGCAGACTGCTCAACTTCTTGATAAAGTTTAACGCGCTGCAAGGCGAGCGCAAACTGATGAGCTAAGATAATAAATTTATCTTTATCATGATCAGACAATCCCTTGATCCCAATATGCCCAAGAATACTTTGATGTCCCTTGATAGGAAAGATAAGATACTCCTTGGGATCCATGTTTTGCTTACGACGGTCACCTTCCGCTTGAATGAGCCTGCAATCATCAAAAGAAACATTGGCTTTTAACGTTGAGCGGAAAACATCAAAGGCTTCTTGCTCATGCGACTTCTTTGTAATTTCCCTTGTCATATCATAAAGGGTAACAATATCTTCAACCTTTTTGGTCATGACTTCTTTTTGCTTAACGACTTCATTTTTCTGATTCATCAGCTCTTCAACATTTTTACGAATCGCATAAAGCTGGTCAAGCTGTTGATCGCGACTTTCAAGGGTCATCTTGCGGACAACATAAAAAAGCAGAATAACAAAAATAAAAGCTAAAAAAATGACGGCACTTAGCATACCCTGTTTCTTCCTTTGCGTTTTGCTTGATAAAGCGCCTGATCAGCCTTATGAATGAGCTCTTCTTTGATCTGTGCCTCTAAAGGAAAGCTTGCAATCCCTACAGAAATCGTGACACTCGTCTTTTCCCGACGTAGAACAACCTCTGTTCGTTCCACATCTTTGCGAAAATCCTCCGCGAGCTGGTGCGCTTCTTCCTTAGAACAATCCGGAAGCATCACGGCGAATTCTTCGCCACCATAACGACAGATAATGTTACCGGGTTTCTTAAAATTCTTATCAAGAATTTCGCTTAATTTCCTCAAAACAATATCGCCAGCCACATGTCCAAAACGATCGTTATAATCTTTAAAATGATCTAAGTCCATCATCAAAAAAGATAAATCTTTCTTTCGCCTAAGCTGACGCGGAAGCTCTTCGATCAGGCGATCCATTAAGTATCGACGTAAATAAAGACCCGTTAAGCTGTCTTTAATCGCTAAATCCTGGATATGCTCATAAAGCTGGGAGCTTTCAAGAGCGACAGCCCCTAAATCTGCAATCCGCGAAAGAAAACGCAAATCATCTACAGCAAAACGATTCTCATCAGGGCTATCAACACGCAAAATCCCTAAAACTTTATTGCCGACCGTTAAAGGAACGGCAATGAGAGAAGACTTCAGTCGCTCTTCTTCTTGCAAAGCACTTTTTTCTGCATCAAAACGAAAATCATTTTTTATATTCTCAATTAACAATGATTTTAAATTTTTAATGATCCAATGATCAAAGGCATCTCCCTTCTTGTGTCGAATATCAGCCTTCACGCCGGATTTCATCGCTGCCACAAGCCCTAGTTGACCCGTCTTCGGATGAAAAAGATAAAGAATAGTTGTTGCATCATGTCGGCCAAAAAGCTCATCGGTTCTTTCTGTTAAAATTCCTGCCGCCTCAGCACAGCTAGAGCAAAGGCTCAATTTCTCAGCTAAGCTTTTAAGCTTCGAATAAGCTTCGATGCGCTCAAAAAGAGAATGTTGGGCTAAATTTTCTTTTTCAATATCAAGGCTGAGAAGATTAACTTGCTCAAAATACTCTTCTTTCTTAAGTTTGATTGACGTGAATTCATTTTCAAGAAAAGAACGAAAATATATTAAAAAAGGCAGGGAAACGATTTGAAGAAAAACGAGGAGAACGAAAATACGCGCATCGACTTTACTCGCGTAGATAAAAAAACCAGCCAACAAAACTAAAAGAATAGTTATGGGCAGGAAATATTTATTAAATAATAGTTTTTTCTGTTTTTGGGTCAAAGAAATGCACCTTATTCATATCAAACACTAAACTCATTTCACGATTAACCTCTGGACGGTTATGCGCACCAACACGTGCAATGAAATTATGTCGACCTGTGTTTAGATATAAATACACTTCTGATCCCAAGGGCTCGACAACTTCACAAACCGCATTGATCGTGTTGTCTGGTGACGATTCAGAAACGAAAAGCTTATCATAAACATCCTCGGCGCGAACACCAAAAGTCACTTCCTTGCCCTCATAGGAAGTTAAAACCTGATTCATGCGATCGACAATCTTAACCTGAAAATTACCTTCGTCAAAATATAATTTTGTACTACGCCGAATGATTTTTCCCTGCATAATATTAATGGGAGGAAAACCAATAAACCCGGCAACAAATTTATTCGCAGGATGGTCATAGATCGTCATCGGGTCTGCGCATTGCAAAACAAGGCCATCTTTCATCACCGCGATGCGATCGCCTAAAGTCATAGCCTCAGTTTGATCGTGTGTAACATACACAAAGGTCGTCTGCAGGCGTAAACGTAATTTATGAATTTCTGTGCGCATCTGAACACGCATCTTAGCATCAAGATTACTTAAAGGTTCATCGAACAGAAAGACTTTTGGTTTCCTGACAATGGCACGTCCAACGGCAACGCGCTGACGCTCACCACCGGAAAGTTCGCGCGGACGTCGAGTAAAAAGATGCTTGATATTCAAGATCTCTGCAGCCTCATGAACACGTCTTTGAATTTCCTCCTTAGGATATCTTCTGAGCCTAAGGCCAAAAGACATGTTCTCAAAAACCGTCATATGCGGATAAAGCGCATAATTTTGAAAGACCATGGCAATATCACGATTTTTGGCTGGAACATCGTTGACAATACGGTTATCGATCTGAATGGTACCCTGGGAGACTTCTTCGAGGCCAGCGATCATGCGTAACGTCGTAGACTTCCCGCAACCCGAAGGACCTACAAGGACGAGGAATTCATTATCCTTGATAGAAATATTAATATCTTTGACAGCCTTTACGCCACCTTGATAAACCTTATTAACGTCTTTGAGTATGATTTGTGCCATAAGAAAAGCTGTCTTTTTTAATGATGAGTCCCTATTATAGCAAAATACCCTTAAGCGACAAGGGGAAATCTTTATCGAATGATCAATCCCTAGCTTTTCTGCGTATAACGAATAATCTTGGAAATCGTTTCTTTGAGATCTTTGCGCTCAACAATCATATCAATCAATCCATGATCTAAAAGAAATTCGGATCTCTGGAAGCCCTCTGGAAGCTTTTGACGAATAGTCTGCTCAATGACGCGAGGACCAGCAAACCCGATCAAGGCTCTTGGTTCAGCGATAATCACATCTCCCACGCCAGCAAACGATGCCATGATCCCAGCCATCGTTGGATTTGTTAAAACAGAAATATGAAGCAGGCCTGCTTTATGATGGCGGCCCAAAGCGGCACATGTCTTGGCCATCTGCATCAAAGAGAACATCCCTTCGTACATGCGCGCGCCACCCCCCGATCCAGAAATAATAACAACCGGCAAGCGATGGCTAGTCCCATACTCAATAATGCGCGTAATTCTCTCTCCCACCACAGACCCCATTGATCCCATAATAAAACGCGAATCTGTAACGGCAAGGGCAACGTCGACACCATTGACCTTCCCTATTCCCGTAATCACAGCATCAGTAAGTCCTGTCGCATCCTGATCCCCTTTGAGTTTTTCTTGATACGTCTTAGGCCCTTCAAATTTCAAAGGATCAACAGAGGTAAGGTTGGCATCATGCTCTTCAAAGGTTCCTGGGTCAGCCATAAGATCAACGCGCTCAGGAGCTGTCAGCGAAAGATGATAAGCGCATTTCGGACAGACATTTAAGTTATCTTTTAATATCTTTTTATAATGCGGAGACTGACATTCTGGGCACTGGACCCACAAACCGTCTGGGATAAGCTTCTTGCGTACCTTAACGAGGGTATATTTTTCTTTTCCAAAGAGTGCCATAGAAAAAACCTATCCTTCTACTCATCCATATTATAGACAGTAAGACCCGATAATACCTTAGGATAAAAATATGTTGTTTTCGGTGGCATACGTTCGCCGTTCAAGGCCACGGCTTTGAGCTGATCGACGTGAATAGAATTTAAAATAAAACAGGCTGCCGCTTGATGAGTGTCAACCATATCGACGGCTTCTTTTAAATCTTTTTTATAAATGATATCCTCGCTCGCGATCTTAACACGATCAAAAATAAAATATTTTAAAATCGTTGCATCGAGGCTTCGATAATCTTTGCTACCCTCATGAATATGCTGATCGATCAACGCCTTGTTCTTCAGCCTCAACAATTTGATCGCATCACGTGTATACAAACCAAAGGCATTTTCATTTTTACCAGCTCTTGCTAAAAGGATTTTAAGCTCATCAATATTACGGACACGATCAACTCTAAAGAATTCTTCTAAGAACTCAAGATCCTTAGGTAATTTCTTAACCACACGATGAATCGGAAGGATAACAAGATCCTTCGATTCAAGATTTGTAAAATAAGTCATAATATAATTAAAAGGTTCTTTGCCTGTCGAGCGTTTCTTACCCTGAAGTCTAAGCTTGCGATACTCAACGGCCACTTCGTAGCGATGATGGCCATCAGCAATAAACAACGCTTGATCCGCCATCAATTCTCTTACCTGTTCAATAAGATCAGGCTTTTCCATGCGCCACAAAAAATGACGAACGTTATCCTGATCCGTCACATCAATAAAAGGAGATTCCTGACTGATATAATCTTGAAAAATAGCATCAATTCTTTTATATCGATCAGAATAACAAACAAAAATGGGACAAAGACTGGCCTTGGCGTTACGCAAAAGACGCAAACGGTCAACCTTAGCCGCCATATGGGTATTTTCGTGCGGAAAGATCTTTGCCTGTTCCTTATCGTGAAGATGCATGAGCCCTAAAAAGCCAACGCGAGCCTTTTTTTGACCAAAAACTTTATATTCTTGCTTATAAATATATAAACAAGGATCAGGATCTTGAATAAAAATGTTCTTTGCAAGCCATTCAGTAAAAGTTTTTTTTGATCGCGTATATTTATTATCACGGGCATTATCTGTTGACTTTTCCATCCCTAACAAGATACGAATATAATTGTAGGGATTCAGCTGATAGAAGGCAGACTGATCTTTAGGTGAGATAACATCATAAGGAGGGCAAACCACCTGGGACATATTCTCAATCTTTTCCTGATTATAGTAAACAGCCTTAAACGGTCTTATTTGTGCCATGGTTTTATACGCTTCCTAATGGTTAAATAGAGAAAACTTCCAAGCATTCCCCCAACGCCATCTGATAAGACATCCGCGCTGCTAGCATCGCGCCCAGGAACAAGCATCTGGTGCCACTCATCGGCTATACCAAAAATACTAATGAACAAAAGGGTTATGCCCATCACCTCGGGAAAAGATATTGTCTTTCGTGTACCCTTGAGGGCCCGCGCAAACAAAAAACCTAAGATCGCGTATTCCCCAACATGCAAAAACTTATCAAAATAGCTAATACCAAACCCAATATCAAGATTCGATAACCCCGAGACATAAAAAATCATAGCAGAATAAGAAATAACAGGAAACCAAAATCTCAAGAATTTCATCATGGCTCTTTTTAAGGCCTCAAACGCCTATTTTCTACTTTGAAGCGCCAGAAGGGTTGCTAGGACAACTTTTATGCGGACATCCGTCTGAACACGAATGAGAGCTTGGACTTTCTTTGCTGGATTCTTTGTTGGAACTTGCTTTATTCTTGTAATCGGTCTGATAAAAACCACTTCCTTTAAAAATAATTCCGCTCCCAGCCCCTATAAGGCGCTGCAAAGAAGATTTGTGGCATTTCGGACATTTCTTCAGATGTTTCTCTGTCATAGACTGAAAAGCTTCGAAAGCATGTTTGCAGGATGAACATTCGTAATCATAGGTAGGCATAAATGAGCTCCAAGTTTATGGAACGTTTGTGAACATAAATTTGTTGAGCGAATTTACTTCGATGCTGCCATCGAAGATAAATAAACTCTTATTTAAATACTTTTTTTATCTTATCAGTAAAAGATGCGCTGTTATTCCCTGCGTCTTCTCCGCTGATACGCATATAATCTTCCAGAAGTTTCTTTTGATCGACCGAAAGCTTCGTCGGAACAGAAATCATCACGCGAGCATACTGATT
>Ga0172381_10006822_pt1 | contig 11396 bp, 12 predicted proteins | sample Leawel6488metaG_FD_119754 | JGI IMG/M metagenome (GOLD analysis project Ga0172381, IMG submission 119754) | Leachate microbial communities from a municipal landfill in Southern Ontario, Canada - Leachate well 64-88 metaG | ecosystem: Engineered > Solid waste > Landfill > Unclassified | place... | reverse complement strand
CCCCCCTTTTCTGCTTATTATACCTACCTATCCCCCGTTTGTCAAGTATTATTATCAGCATCACCACATACACTACCAAAGCCAGTGAAAGCCCGAACTCTGTCCAAGCTATAATGGAATTAGGCTCATATAAATAATCGCCGTGCGCCAGAACATAAAACTGAAAGCCTAGAGCTATGCCACACCCGCCAAGCAGGCTTAAAGCCACTACCAGCATATAATATAAGTGCATTAGCATTTAACCAACTGGAATATCACCACAGCCACCATTATCAATATCAGTATCGTCACTAATGTCCTTTTCACCCTCTGCCTCCTTTTTAAAGAATGTTAGCCCGCCGGTTCGATAATCCCTGTATACGCCACGGAATATCTCCGCCAGTTTAAGCCCCATCAAGTCGCTGTACGTCATAGTAATCTCTGACCAATTATTACGCCGGTTATAGATAAATTTGACGTGGCATCCCGTTTCCTTCCCCTTTATGTATATCTCATATTTGCGTGTATACACCGGACTTCCCGTGGCGTTGCCGTCGTGAATGAGCTTAATTATCCCGTGCGACTCCATAAGGTTCTCGAATAGAAGTGTTACCATCCACGGGCGACCTGTTACATACTCTGGCATTTAATCCCCCTTACAGTCTTAATGATATACTTAAACCATAATGACAGCAATGGTCTGTAGATTTTATGATTAGATAAATAGCAGCCGATACTACGGAGCATCAAATACAATCGCAGTTTTGGTGTTATGCTCATCCCCTTTTTTATTTCTATGTATCCTTTCTGCGCTTTCATAACGCCACTTAATGCAGTTTCCTCTACGTTTACCAACCCCAACTCAACGGCTGACTGTAATAGCATTGCGCCCTTTGGTGTTCTTGTTATAATTACATTTTTGCCCTTACCGAACTCTGCGTGTCCGTGCGCATCGCCCACTGATATATCAGCACCCTCGTTTGTCTGGTTATTACACCTCAAGCACTGCACAGGGATGAAGCAAAAGTTAAAAAACTTGCTCCAGTATTCAGACGATGGGATGAATACCTTGTTGTCAATCAATAGCCCTGTTTTGTTGCCGTGCTTATAGCGGTATTTTATATCGCCGGATAATTTAAGGCTATCAAGTATAAGTTTAAGCCCTGCTATTTCTATTGCGTGTGAACAGAATAGTCCTATGATAGTACTGTCGGGGAACAAAGCCCTATATTTATTGACTTGACAGGGCAAACTAACCACACATAATTTACTGCTAATAGGATATACGCCTCTGGTTGTAGTTTCGGCTTTATACAAGTGGTATATTGAGCCTTGCCGGATTTTATTTACATCGTCAAACGTTTGTAATAAACCATCGTCATTAACACTGGCTATGGTTTTAAAAAGACCGGAGTAAAGACCCGCAGACAGTAATGCTTTAACCACTCCCCCGGATGCGCCGTTCTGCCGTGTATCCTTGTCAACGGCGTGTCCATAATAGAAGTTTAAGGCAGTACCGACTCGTTTCTTTTCCACTTCTTTAGCAACGCTATCTATCAGCCTTATACTTTCCAGCGCACTCGACCTCGCATAATCGGCGCTGGGATGGTTGTTTTCTATCGCCCTGTTAGCGGCGTTTATAATCAATCCGATGTCCTTAACAGCATCCTTGATATCCAGTATCTGGGCATTGCCGTTTAAGGCATTGAATTTATGACCATAGCTCAATGCCACTACGGGGATGCCGTTAGTCAATGCGTTTATCAGCCCGTGCATCCGTGACCCTATCAGCAATGACACCCTGCCCGTATCGGATGCTATGCCCACTTTTATATCCCCTGGTAGTTTGATGCTACGAGCCAATTCCGTATCGCCCGCCAGTTTTGTTATGTATGGAATTAGAATTACAGGATGCCCGCACAGCGTAGAATAGTACATCGCAAGTTTTCTTAACATCGCTACATTTGCCGATGGCTTTACCCCCGCCCGCTTTTTACTTAACGATGCCGTCAATATTCCTATCGTGCCTGATAGCTTGGGACTCGTTGTTTTATCCGTTAGATAAGCAAGGTCAAATAGTTGATGCACGCCTGCTATCTTCAATTCGTCTTTGAGGTAACTAAGCGTTTCCGCTTCCCTCACGATAATCAATTCGGCTCTTTTTAATATAAAGCAGGCTAACCATTTGGTAAATATGGTATTGAATTTACCTATTGACTGCGAGCACATAACATATTCTTTATTCAAAATAACCGCCAGTAACAGGCTATAGCAATGCGCCAATGTATAAAGAGGACTGATGCTATCCCCCAATATATCACCGCCCAGATTGATAACAAGCGTGCTGTCGGCGTAGGCTTTTATAATCCCCCTCGGTCGCATAACCCCCAGCCTGACCAGTACCGCCTGCCACAAAAGGCTCAGGACTTTTATTACTAGGTTAATCTTCGACGGCGGCACGCTCCCGCCGACGTAGTTAATCCCTGCGTCCCTGCATATATCCTTTGAAATCATCGTGTATATCGAGGCAATGGTAAACTGGTCATTCGGAAAATGCGCCCTTAATGCCTTAATCTGCATTACTTCGCCCGTGTTGTACATATTGTATACGTTGGTTAGCAAGAAGTTCCGCATAGCTTCCCCTTCTTGAATACGCAAACCAAATCACAGCCAGCCACGTACTCGCAATGTTCCAGTAGTAAATTGTTGCGTTCCGCTAATTTGACGAGTTTATCTTTTGTCAGCAACGAAGTATGCTGCCCGCTATACCCGCCGGCAATATCGTATATCGGCTGTATTACACGCCATAGCAGCTTTTGATTATCAGGTGTAGAGATTATGGCATACCCGCCATCGCTCAAGACCCTCGATATTTCGGACAACGCCTTATCTGGACTCTTTAAATGCTCTATAACCTCTATGCAAAGTACCAAATTAAACCGGCGATGGTCAAAGTCTAAGCTATGCGCATCCATTACCCTAAAGTCGCCTTTGCCCTTTTGTCTCATATACTTTATTTTATCAGGGTCATTATCAATGCCGATTGCTCTTTTATACTTAGTAATAATACGGGATGAGCCGCAGCCTATATCTAATACCTTTGGATTATTATTTATATTTTTAGCCAACAACCACACCCTTTGTGCTAATTTATTTTTCCACCACTTTCTCAATGGGTTACAGCTATTAAACCCCTGCCAGTCATAAGCAGCATTTAGTGCCGGTCTTAACTTCAGGCTTGCAACTCCTAATATAAAGAATACCTGCCCCGCTTTGACTATATGATACACGCCCCAACGAATAGGGGTATTTAAAAGCAATTCCTGCCTTTCATTAGACCAGATAACTACCGACCAAAAGTCGAATACTAAGTACCAAACCGACCATAGCAGGGCGAACAGCCCGAAACAGACTACAGTCCATTTCGTAGGACGCAAACCTAAAACGGGACAGACTATAAGAAGGGGAACAACGTATCGTAATTGTTCCGTCATTATGATAATGAAGTTTTCCTGAGTAGCTAACGGATTGCTCCAGCCCGCCACCCGCAAAGAATAGCTAAGAGCCTGGTATGGCAGCTCCCACCCGCCGATGACAAACCCAACGCTCATCATCCCCACGCACGCAGCCTGCCATACCCCGATTTTATCCTTGAAGTTATGCAGCATAAACATCGCCACGATTATAAGCATCCCTAGAGGAGTAATTAATCCCCGATAGCAAATATAATGACCTAATATTTGAGTCCAGATAATAAACAGGGATACTGCTATCAGACCAACTGTATATAATATCATCCATAGTCTGTAACTGTTCAGCCAGCGCATAATAAACTTGGGGAATACTTTTCTGTTCTGCTTGCCGTAATGGTCGGCTACTAAAGCCAATAGCATAATAGACGGGGCGTAAACACTTGTCTTATATAACAATTCAGTAATATAATTTGCCGTTCCTTCTATCGGATGAATAAAATGCGCAAATGTGTGCATCACAGCCCATAGCGCAAATAAGACAACTAATATACGGTTGGTTTTGCTAGCTAACACTTTCTCTCCTTGTTTTTTCCTTGCCCCATATGAATTTACGGCTCAATGCAAAGTTTACAAGACAGTTAAGAGCTATAGTTATCACGGCTGATAGCATATACCAAACACCGAATATATCCGTTAAGATGAATAAGAATAGCTCCCTCACGCCAAGCGTGCTTAAACTCATAGCCGCATACTTGATATAACCCTTGAAGCCTGACTGTTTGTCTCTGAATGTCCAAAGGCTGTGCCATAAATAATTATTGGATACTGACAATACCGCACACACGGGATAGCTTATTAAATAATTCCACCCTGCTATATCCGTCAAAAGATAAAGAGTCGTCAAGCTAAGTACCGCACCGCTCGCCCCCACTATCATAAACTTTATCAGCCTCACCACCAGGTCTCCATACCGCCGACATACTTGAAGAATAAAACCATAAGTACCATCAGCGCCGCCCAGATAGCCCACTTTTTGCGCTTGGACATACCTTTCGTGTATCTGTCTATGTAATACCCGTAAACCCATAGGAATAGAACGAAGTTAATTGTAACCTGATTTTTTATGACCGTATACATAGTTGACTGGTCGGTTAATACCCGCCAGCTATAGTTATAGGCAAAGGGTATCAACAAGACAATAAGGATAAGCCAGGTCTGCAATTTAATCTTTTTGAGCAACTTCATAGCCTAAGTCAACCCCCGTTACCAATCTGTAATGCTCAAGCCCCGCATACTCCGTAGCGAAGGCGGGCTTCCACTTGTCCATAAGCGGGATTAAAATATAAACGTCTATCCCTTTGTCCAGCGCATCCTTAACCATCGTTTGTGTGTTTATGCCGTTTAATCCGTAATTGTCACCGGCGTAATCGAGATAATATCCGTATAAAACATCAACCTCGTAATCGTCACTGTGAAAATATACAGGTACTATATCCTTGCCTTTAGATATGACATACATCATCGCCATAGACTCAAACCCGCCACGATGCGTAACTACCGCCGAGCCGTCAGGCAAAGACATAAGCTCATTATAACATTCAGTAGCTTGCGGCTCCGCCTTAGCCAGCATATCGGCGTTTAAGGCTGCACTGTTGACGATTATCAACACTAATGCAGATACCACCACGCCTTTGACCACATATCTTACTTTTACTTTGGTCAAACCTATACCTATCGCTACCGCTATAAACGGGCAGGAATAGGTCATAAAAGTCCACGTGGTAGGGTCAAGGCAGGTCAAGTAATACCAAATCGGGAAGGCTATGGCTATAATTAAAAGTTTAGTGTGCATAGCCCACGGCTTTTTAAAGGCTAACCATAAAGGCACAATTCCAAGCCCAAAGCTCATTAAAATAAGCATAACGAAGTCCAGCGCCCGGCGGGGGAAGTCATAAATACTCAAGCTGCCGAATACCGAAGTCGAACCGAGATAAGAGTTAATCGCCTGCAATGATAGTCCGTTTCCGGCAAGGAATGGCGGGGTGTCTAGGGTCATAAGCCACAGGATTAAAATATAAGGCAGCATTCCAACGGCAAGGTATAATGGTATGGTTTTAGCCCAAGACCGCCAGTTTTTGCGCTCCAAAAAGAACCATAGCAAAGCTATAGGAATGACGAGAATATGATTAGCCGAGCCTAATCCTAAACTCAAAGCTGTCAGCCATTTTTTATCCTTCAGATAAAAGTAATACGCAAGGGCGACGAACATCGCTGCAAGGGAATATTGCTCTAGCACGGTAGCTTGCGTCAGGAACACACCCGCCCCTAAAAGAATTGCAGATGATATAACGGCAATGTTTTTATTATTGGTCAGGTGCTTTGTTATTAAATAAACTAAGGTCACCGTAACGGCGGCGGGTAAACAGGATAGTATAATCGTCATCTTGATTACTAAATCGCCTGGGAATAGATTGAGAAAATGTCCTGATAATATATAAAGCGGGCTGCCATACGGTTGCGGCACAATCCACATACTGCTGGCAGTCAGCCAGTCGCCGCTATCGCCCGATACGAAAAGCCAAGTATAAACCTTTGAGGACAAAAGACAATAGTAAATAAAGGATATACAAAAGATAGACAGGGGAATGGATTTTAGTCTGCTGACCACTACCACATACCCTGCCGTCTTTTTCGTCTGGCTTCTATCCGGTCATCCATAGACTTTATGACGTCATCGGGCTTGTATTCTTCTAAGGCTTCATGATATTCTTTGACTTCCTGAGCCTTTTCCCTGCCCCTTGAAAGCATCGCCCCTTCTATGCCGGCGGTGATTATCATTGCTATACAGACCCAGAACAAGAGCATATATGTATCCCAGTCGCTGGTAGCTAGAATATAGCAATATCCCGCCGTTATCCCCCACGCCGCCATACTTGCGAAAGCCAATGAGCCTCGATGCAGGGCATACCCCCCGATTGTCAGACAAAGCCCTAAAAATATAAGGATAGCTAATATTATTGCGCTAGTCATACCCCCTCCTATACTAACGGTTGCGTAGTCTGTCGAATAATATACCCCGCTATACCCCCAAGCCGAATAGTAATATGTTGTGGTATCGGGATTATAATTTACATCGGTTACCGTCAAATCTGTGCCTGTATAGACCACCGTTCCATCCGTTAAGGAAGCCGGATAGCTGCCCGTGCCTCGTACAATCGTTGTGCCACTGGCATACAGACCCATTACCCAGGTTAATATCCCATTATCCGATATAGCCAGCCCCGTAGGTGCTCCTATAGGTGCTGTCGAAAACGATGTCTCCGCACTATAACCCCAACCTATTGAATTTTGAGCCTTTGAGCGATAATAAATCGTGGTATTGGCAGGCAAGGACTCAATCAGTTTAGTAAACGCTCCCAAAGGATAAGAGCCTGCCGTTGTTACGCTATTAGTATAAGGTGCGCCTGAGTCTATATCCCAATCAAAGCCTATATCGGTGCTGTTTATATTCCCTGCTCCTAAATTGGTGATAGTCCCATTGCCGGTTACATCTTCAGCGTGTATTGAGGTAGGGGCTTGAACTGTTACCGTTGGAGCATTAGGGGCATAGAAGTTCCAACCTGAATTACCCCCGCTATCTGTAGAGTGAGTTCCTGCATACCAGATGTTGGTTACTGGTGTGGCAGTATTCCCTGATATAGAATAGTAGTCTACTGATACATAACCACCGCCAGCTTTAACCAATGAGCCATTTACAATCGTCTTAACGCTTGTGCCAGCATCCCTCGTGAAGTTGGTTACCGTCTGTGTATAACCAGTCATAGTGATAGTTTGGACTCCTGCACGAGTAAAGCCTAATGTATTGAACGTATTATTCCCTGTTACTGTAGATGTAGCACCTGTTAAGTTTACAATGTTGTAGGTCAGTCCACCGCCTGAGAAGTTACCTGAGCAGTTGATAGTTGCTGCATTGGCAGGGATACTACCTGTAATTAAAGAAACATCCCACGATGTGCAATTTATAGTAGCGTTACCTAATGTTAGGGCGGTTACACCTGCTGCTTTCTTGAATAACCCACAGGTAATCGTAGTGCCATTTATACTTCCGCTGCCACCATACGACTTGTCCCAAAAAGTCCCTGCCCCGATATTGAGATTGCCGGATAAAGCAAACGTCCCTCCACCTTGAGAAAGATAGAATAAAGATGGAGCAAAAGTCAATCCCGCAGTTGTAAATGTTCTAGACGTAGAGCCTTCTGCCGACCAAGCGCCTGTGTGAGTTATGCTCATTCCTGATATAAGAGTTACAGAACTATAATAGCTTATTACAAAACTGCCCGCTAGTGTCGGTGTATTCGTAGCTCCAGTCCAGTCCATAGATAGACAGAGCGCTACGGCATCTACTGTTACAATTTGCCCTGCGCCTGTAAAAGAGCCTATATTAAAGTAGACATTATTAGTGGAGGTTGGAACTGCGTGTCCGCCATCTGCTATAACATAAGCTACCGCCCCCGTGTCCGCCTCAGCAAAATTACCCGTCAATTCCAGGGTATCGGCATCTGTGATACTGTCTATCGTGTACCAAGTTCCAGTCGAAGCTACCCTTATTAGACAGTCATCATAAGCAGTCCAATCACAACCGCCACCTTCTACCGTTGCATCACCGTTCACAAACGAGGCTGTGCCTGTAGTATAGATAGTTGCCCAATGAGCCGTGTCAGTCCAGTTACCCGTGCCAGAACCAGCTACGGGTATCCAGTATAAGTCTACACTATCAGCGTAGACGGGATTAACGGGCGAACATACTACACTACCCGCCGTCAAAACAAGGGCAAGTATTACTCTTAATATCAGCTTCTTAAACATTTTGCGCATATCCTTCTAATATATTCGGCGTAAAATCTATCATCCGGCAAGTCTTTATCTAAGACCATCTGGACTTTAGGGCAGTTATTGAGTTTACGGCATTTTTTCATAACATTTAAAACCAGGATTGAAGAGAATTGTATGATTGATAATCTCGGTTACTGTAATATATTCTGTCGTTTTATATTCCGGCTGCAAATCACCACAACCGAGTTTAACCCCTGCTATGATTAGCGCAAAGAAAAGGGCTATGCCAAATAACATTATACTAACCTTCATAGCCTACCTTTCTAACCCAAGCCCGCCTCATCAAATCATCCACTATTCCCTTTACCCTGTCAACCGGTATGCGTGTATCACGGGATAGCTCTTTAACCGATGTAGCCCCGCTATTATCGAGCATCATCAGTATTTGTGCCCTTGCCCCGCTAAAAGCATTGTCCTGCGCTTCCTGCTTCCCCCGCTCCGTGAGCATAACTACGTCATCGGCTGACAATTTAAATTCTCTTTTGTCGCCCATAAACGGCAGATGTAATTCCATTATACACCCCCTAACTTACCCAGACGGCATAACCCGCCTTGTAATACCCGTTGCCTACGGCGATAGAGCGTGGCAATACCCTTGCCAAATGATTGCTCCGCCGTAGTTTCTTGGCTGCCTGATTAGCCGCACGTTTATTTGTCTTTACCGTGTTCAATGAATATATATGCCCGTCTATCGTTTTTGTTATTTTAGACATATTATTCCTCTAGTCTCACATTCGGTACGGACTCGCCCCGTTCATAAGAGTTGAATAAATCATAGACGCACTTCCCGCCTAAGCGTTTTTGCGGGGCTAGCCCGTCTATCCACAAAGTAATAGGTGCGGTATTGGCTATCTCCAGTACGCTCGTGCCTGAAAAATAACGGCATTGATATATGGTAGCCTTATGTATACCAGGGCTTGCGGTCTGGCTGCACCTGACCTCGTGCGTAGCATATTGCAGACAGGATTTTACATCCAATTCCTCTTTATGCGGGGTTATACCGAGAACTAACATATTATGATGACGATAGCGTTTAAAAAGCGGGCTGATTGCCTTATTCATCGGGTTGTGGGGTGCACGGTTATAAAAGTATCGCCAGAACTCGTTTAAGCCGATACCTGTATTGTAAAACAGGTCATCATTATCGCCCAGCCAACGTTCCATAAGCGGGTTAAGCCTGTCTTTGTGTTTCGACCATTGGGCAAAATCCCGCCCGACACTGATTTCGCCGGTTTTATAATTCTCATCCAGGCGTTTAAATTCGTTCATCAGAATATGCTGATTAAAGGGAATATATTTACCGAATAACAGGCGGGGCTTTTTATCCAGCATAACCTTAAAATCTTTGAATAATACCCTGAGCTTCCAAAGTAAAAAATGGGTAAAAGTATCCTTACCTGAGCCAGGTTCGCCCGTAACCAGCATAACCCCGCACTTTAGTTGGGCATAAAGTCCTGCCTCTTCGATTTCCTCATCCGTCAAATCATCATTGAGCGGGGGTAGCTCATTGCCGTTTGGTTCGGGCGTGAGGTCATAAAGCTCCTCAAGAAGCTCGTGATTGTCATTTCGTTCTTTGGCTTCTATAACCATATCCCCCTCAATCTGTGGCTAAAAAGTTCCTCCCCCTGTCTGTCTGTTCTGCCTGCACTTCGACCTTAGTCTGTGCTAGTTTTAATGCTCCACCGAGTAAAACGCCCTGTTTTGAACGGCTGTACTCAAAGATTTTATCCATATAGTATTCCATAGGTGTCAAGCCATCAAAGGCATTTTCTCTGCCAAATTGCTGTATAGTCTTTGACATAGAAAATGCGTTTACGCCGCCGACGGGGATTATAGTATACTGCGGCAGCTTATCCTTAGTCGGATTAAGCACGGCGGCTATCGGGTCGGTTTTATCATCCTTCTGTACTACAATTTCTTTAGCCATATTACCACCACTTAAGTTCGCTGATTGCTGCCCCGTTTTGCCAGGACAAATAGGCTATGCCAGCAACGCCTGCCAGTATGATAACCAACAGCAGGTAAACCACAACCTTGCTAATACCAGGCTTGATAAGGTCTTTGACCTCTTTAAGAATGTCCCGTGTGTCCTGCGATGTCTCAATAACCGCCTTTGAGTACGCCTCTTTATGTATCGTGCCTACCTCATAATCGGTCAGACGCTTGACGTCAACCATAGACAATTCGTGCGAGCTATAAAGGTTCATTCCGGTTGTGCTGCCCTCCGGCACTTCCATAGCCCTGACCCGCACCTGCAAAAAGCGAGGCAACCCTTCGGGATACCACGTCTCGAAAGTATTGCCAACCTCGTACTCATCGCCCGTATCGGGGTTTTTGACTTTTTGTTTGCCTATCGGGATATATGCCCTTCCCCTTTTGTTTGGTTCGGTGCTGCTGCCAACATTCTTCAATAAAAAGGGGGTTTCTTCTTCGTGTTGACCAACTACCCTGACCAACGTTTTGTCTTTTGTTTTGCTAATATTATGCTGCTTATAAGCAAACAGCAATCCTGGGATAAGCGCCACCACCCCGCCGATTACCCACGTAACTATGTCCATTATTCAGTTAGCCTCCTTCAGCCTCCTTTTATTTATGCGGAACGCACTACAGGACTTCTTTTAGTGTCCTATCCTGTACTTGTAATGACGTTTGCCCAGCGCCGTGCTTTTCAAGTGTGTTGAACGGCATTTCTGGCAATAATACCTCGTTACTTTTCTACACGGCATAGTATGCCCCCTTTGCTTTGTCTGGTTTTTCATACCAGATATTAGCACAATCATTACATCTGTACTGTTGGCTTTTTCCGGTGCGTAATATTTTCCAGCCGTGCTTGACTACTTTTTCGCTGCCACATTCTGGACACTTCATAACATTATGATACCTATCTAATCCCCATATGTCAAGTCTTATGTTTAGCCCTTTGCATACTGCGGCTTATATCCCCCGTGTTTTCTAATAGTCTATGTTTGAAAATATGTGTGGCGGTCTGGAGATTGGTCGTCGGCAGCCACTCGACGTCAAATTGTTGTTTTACTTTTTCATATCCTATTG
>Ga0172381_10006821_pt1 | contig 11396 bp, 19 predicted proteins | sample Leawel6488metaG_FD_119754 | JGI IMG/M metagenome (GOLD analysis project Ga0172381, IMG submission 119754) | Leachate microbial communities from a municipal landfill in Southern Ontario, Canada - Leachate well 64-88 metaG | ecosystem: Engineered > Solid waste > Landfill > Unclassified | place... | reverse complement strand
TCCCAGCAATCTAAAAACTCTCCAAAATGTCCCGAACCTCCGATTTTCATATTATCATCAAGGAACATAATTTTTTCTTTTAATTCTTTTATAATCATCGTTTTGAAATTTAACGGCTTATAACAAGGTATATATGTTATACGCCAATGATGTGTCGTACTTAATTTGAAAGTTTGTGGTCAGGCGTACAACACATATACCCAACCGTTAGCGGTAATGCTTAATAACCGCATTGATGATTAGATAAAAAAATGGAGATAATATCATTCCACAAACAAATTGTTGTCTTGCGGTCCAATCGAATAAAGCACCAAAATAACTAGCACTAAACGTCATTGTTCCCAGTACTATTAAAGAAAGCACTACCGCATACAGCCATCGTTAGCCACCATATTAAGACGGCTTCGTGGCAATGATAGTTTTGAACTTAGATTCAAACTCGATATTCTTTTTCCAAAACATCAAATTGTTTTCAATATCCCACCAAAAATCAAATCTATCTTTAAAGTATCCATCATTTTTGATATAAGAATCAAAAGCAGAAAATTCTTTTAACCTCATTTTGTTTTCTGCAAGTTCAGTCAAGTATAATTTAACGTCGCTTTTATGTGAATCTTTACAAAAAACAGTAATAACCTTATCTTTTAGTGGCACGTCTAAATAAGTATATTCATTTAATTCACTTCTGATATTACCAAGCGATTTAGGCAAAGCTCCCCATTCAAATTCAGAACTACCCATGTAATCAAAACTTAAAATAGAATCTATTCCGCTTTTGTCTTCTCTGTTTTCAAATTTACCTCGTTGAATTAGCCAAGTTTTCATATTGTCATCCCACATTATAAATTAATAATATCATATGGTGCTGTGGTTTGTTTATCCGTTGAATCACCACGTTTTAAACACTCACCAGTATTTTCATCCCATACTCCCCCGAAAGGTTCTTCTTTTCCAAATATTGGATCTATACACCACCCCTCTGGATTGCCATTAATTTTTGCACTAATAAAAGCAGTCCAACCACCTTTTGTTTGATATTTATGACCAATTTGGAGTTTTAATGTTTTCATCTATTCAATTCGTTTTGCATTTCAGCAATTCTTGATTTTTGAAATTCGTCCCAGTATTCATCGGGGTTAATTTCCTGATTTAAATCTCCACCAAGTCTTAATATGATATACTTGGCAAAGTTTATTCTCATTACAGCCTCAGCATTCCTTGATCGATAACAGTTTTCCTGTGCATCCGAAAGATGTGATATGACCACCATTCTTGCTTTAACAGTTATTGCTTCGGGTTTTAGCATTTCTCCAAGTAGTTTAAATAATTCACTCATTGCTTTGTTGTTTTGGTTTCAATGTATTATACGACAAATATTTAATTTTGTTACGCTTCCAACTCAAATAAACATTCCAAAATCAAATCAATCTCTTCACCCTCGGTTAACCACATATCGACCTGTTTTGCTGTATATCCAAATGATTCACAAGCATCAATAATTTCAAACCAAGTATAGTCATCAATATCCATCAATAATTCAAATGCTTGAATTTCCTTTGTTTCGGGATTAACAATTCTATCCTCTCTGAATAGATATGTTTTACCCTCAAAAATTTCCTTTTTCATTTGGTTACATGACGGATCGGTTATCACCCAACCATCATCAACATATTTTTGTAACAATGTTGCATCCATCTATTTATAGTTTTGATTTGTACTTATCATACGAAAAAACCCCTTGCAATGTTACAAGGGGTTCAGGTTTTTAATTAAAATACCAGTTCTTTTCTGCCGGGTTTTTCAACAAACAACCGATTGGTTTGAAATTTATTTACGCCAATTTTTTCATCCCTCAATGTGATTGCATAGGTTTGAATTTGGCTGTTGACTGGGTGTGAAAAACTAAATAGCCCCTTGTTTGACCTCTGACCAATATAAACAAGCGTTAGGTCTTTCAGCTCGCTTAATTCACCCCTACAATATAAGGGTTTAAACTCAACCTTTACTCGATTTGATTCAACATCGGTAATTGATTTTACTTTCAGCTTAACACCATAATAGATGTAATCGGTTACTTTTAATTTTTTTACCATTGTGATTGTGTGTGTTGGTTATGTTACTATATACGAAAAAACTCTGTAAGTGTTACAGAGTTTTTAATTAAAATAAGTCATTCCCTCAACAGCGTTTAACCTCTACCGCATAGTTTTCATAAGATTCTTTTATTTCAAAAAGACTGTGAGAATCAACTTACAATTCGTTTTCTGCCTCAACATCAATTTCAATCTCACCGTTTTCAACCATTGCCCAAAAATTTTGCGAGTTTAACAGGGTTCCAGTTGTACCCTCTTCTAATTGGTTTCTACTTGGTATAATATGACCATAGTAATCCTCATGTTGCTCTACTGGTAGCATACAAGCACCACTTTTCAACATATCCATCGCTGAACGACCGACACAACCCTCTAAATTCCACACCATACCGTTGTTAATATAGTCCTGCATTTGGGTCATACCGTATTGCTTTTGTAAATTGGTGATTTGTTCAATCGTTAATTTTTCCATTAGTTCCATGTTTTGGTTTATATTATATACGAAAAAACCCCGTAAGTGTTACGAGGTTTTAAGATTATTCAAAAAAATTATACTGTTTTTTTACTTCGTGGAAATCTAAGTTCCTTTTGAACCTGCTCAAGTTCATTCTTGGTCAAGTAACTAAATGGTATCCCACTAGTTTTTTCCTTATCATCATACAAAATACAATTACGAATATCCGCATAGTAAGTAAATCCGTTTACAGTAACTTCATTCATTGTATTATGTTTTAATTTGAATTTTTAATTTACCAATTAGGGTTATTCTGTTATTGCAATATTATTCCCCATCGTTACTTGTTTATAGATGTTACTGTACTTCGCACCATCAAGTTTTTTCTGCTCCAGATCAATTGGTATTGTCACATACGAATAAACCCAGTAATTGTTACTGGGTTTATTCACATATTATTTAAAATCTACACATGTTCACCATTTTCAACCTTATCCATTACATCCTGCAATGATATGGACAATGGTTTAAAATGCATATCTCTTTCAATTTTTAATCCAAAACGTAGTTTGGTGGACATTAGTTTAGATAATGACATTAAACCACATTCAGCGCACTTTGGATCACCAAGATTAGCAAAACACCAGTAAATATCTTCGCTCTGCTTTTCGTAAACATACCATGTACCAGCACCACACGGATTAAAGAGTTTCATTACAATCATAATATCCCTTGCGCTCTTATCAGCGGTGCAACCTTGTTTAGCAAACGCCTTTTCAATTTCTTTGGTTATAATTTTCATTTCGTCAATTGTTTTGGTTTGTACATTCTTATACGTATTCTAATTAAAATAGTTACAATAAATTTAAATGAAAAGCCCCAGAGAAACCACTCTCTGGGGCAACCATTCACAAAGAAACCAAAACATCAACCAAAATTCTTTTTTATCTTAACGACTATTGTAGCCACCATTTTAATTGTGTTATTTATAATTTCTATACGAAATCATTATCGTTATTGTTACAATATATCACATAAACTAATCTTTAATTTACGCTCAATTTTGGGTATTTCTCTACTCCTATTAAACGATGAATTCCAACTATCAGAATTTAATGCTATTAGCAGTTTTTTTATGCTTACTGGATGTTTATAAACGTAATCAGTATACTCGATTTCAAATAAGCCTTCGCTATCATACAACCTACCATTAAACTTGAATACAATATGATTTGCACCGTAGCAACCGCCTTTAGTATTAGCATCGTAGAGAAATTTATAACACTTGCTATATAAAAAAATTACTTTAAAATCTTTTGATAGTAACCCATTTTTCTTTAAAAATCTGTACATTGCCAATGCAGCAACACCACAACCGCCTGAATTAATGTGTGATATATTATTCAAAAATTTAATAGCCTTACTAATAGCATCCACAGTATTATAGTTTTGGTTTGTACATTATCATACGAAAAAACCCAGTAATTGTTACTGGGTCTAAACATATTCGGCTTAAAATTGCTTACCTGAACATTCTGCCTGCCATTCCTGTTTCGATGTTTATCCATTGATTATGACCACCCATAAAATCTTTGTAATTCTTAGCAGTCCTGTACAATAGTTGCGGTAATCGAAACTCACTACCTCGAACATCACCTAATGAAAAATACCATGGTTGACCATTAAGGGTACAAAATCCAGTAACATCAAAGTGACCACGACTAAAAACAATATCGGTTGCACCAATGGATTTTAATTCTTTGGTAAATTCACTTTTGAATGTTTTATAAAACAGCGCAAATTCAGGCGTAAGAGTTGATCTACTTTCAAAACCCTGCTTTAATAAGCAAATGCTTTTGTTCATAATATTTTTTGTTTTGGTTTGTACATTACCATACGAAAAAACCCAGCAATTGTTACCGGGTTTTTTAAAATACGAACAGATTTCTTATTAATCATAAAAACCTTCAAAATCCCTTAATTTACTTTTCAATTCACGCAGTTCATTTTCTACCTGCTCTTTTCTAACAAATAACGCCCGAATTTCATCAACGCTATAGTTTTTAAACAGAAAACCTTCTGTTTTCACCGTCGTTAATATTTGACCGCTATCATCTAAATTACCGACGTAAACGTCAAATTTTTCATAAGTACAAGCAGTATCAACCATTTTTAAACGGCAAGTTAAATTCAGGCAAATGCTATGGTATGATTTATACAAATAACAACCATATAATATCGCACATTCAACATCACCAATTTTTGTTGATTTAACCTCTGGGTACTGAATTACAAATTTTTTTGCCGTATTACCGTTAGCCAAAAATATCTTTTGACCGATAAACATTTGAAGTTGTGGAATAATGCCATCCAACACTATTTTGGCTTGTCGGTTAACTTCGTTAACGGCTTGTACTTTTGTTTCTAGTTTCATTGTGCTTTTTGTTTTGGTTTGTACTTACTATACGTACATTGCGCAAAAATGTTACATTCTTAACTAAAATAAACCTCCAGCTCCAAATTTGCATCCATCGAATTGCAAACCATTGCGAACTGCTCCAGCATCAATTTATGATTTCCATGATTTTCAGGCAAACAAAGTGCGGTTTCAATATCACTAATGGTTGTGCATAACGTGTCATCACTGCCAAACCTAAACCAAATTACCTTGCCTTTACCGTGTAACGCCTGATAATATTCTTGTGCTTTAATTAAAGCATTAAGTAACATCTGTAAATCACTATTCTTTAGATAGTTAAACATTGCTAATGTACAACTATATACTAAATCGGTTGCTTTTGTTGTCATTGTGTTTTAGTTTTGGTTTATATTAATACATACGATTTAATCTGAACATTGTTACACATAAAATTACTAAAATTGAAAAGGGGTACAACTTTTAGGCTCTTCACCGTTTGCACCCCTTTTACTACTTTCACTATACTAGGCAAGTAGTTTGCCCCTTTAATACGTTTTAATACTTCGCCATCGCCCTTAATTCTTTTGGCTGTTTCACCCTTCCAAGTCGAGGCATTGCTAAGAAAATAACTTACAATATCCTTGCCAGTTTATTTAAAATATTTACTGATTTAAGGTAGGGGAATAGCCATCCCCTACCTGTGTACATTGCCCTATGCTTTGGTCATTACACCCTGCAACTGGGTTTGTAACATTTCCCTACACCTGCTTATCATTCCTTTAACCGTTCCCATTGGTACATTACAAATTTCTGCAATTTCATTGTATTGCCTATCCTCAAGAAAAAATAACTCAGCAATACGTTTGTACTTTGGTTTTAAGTTGTTAAATGCTTTGCCAATGGCAATTTTTAATTCGTTATTGTCCATAATGCTTTCCGTTTCATATGTTTCACCAGCAACAAATTGAAAATACTCATTTCCCTCGTCATCAACAAACCCATCAACGTTCACATAGTTGCTTGATTTATCAGTACGGTAAAAATCAATGATACTGTTTTGTGCAATGGTACGCAACCAAGTATATATCTTTGCCCTATGAACATCATAACTTTCAAAATGCTTGTGCAGCTTAACAAATACCATGGTAGTTATATCCTCAGCATCCATGGTATTTTTAACCCTACCCTTAACATACCACAGGATCGAAGTATGATACTTATTATATACCTGCTCAAATGTTTCAACGTCTTTACCATTTTTTTCAATATGCCATGATTTACGTAGGCAATCGCTCCAGTTTTCACTAGTACGCTCATTTTCACCCAATTGCTTGAAAAATTTATGCGCTCTTTTCATAATTACACTACAATTATAAGTTCTTTTTGTCGTTAACTTGTTGGTTTTCATTGTTTTGGTTTTTTAAGTGAATGGTTTTTGTGACTGTTTGTTTTTTGTACGTGCAATGTTACAAAAAAGTTTCGTAATAAAAAAATAATTTGCTTATTTAAATTTAATCTAAACGAAAAAACTTTTGATTACAAATAAAATCAACGTATTTGAAAATTTTTTGATTAAAATGAAACCTTTTAAATTCTTCACCGTAAACATAAGTAGTAAAACAACAAACAAAATCACTCACTCAAAAACCAAAACAATGAAAACTACTGTAAAAATTACCAAAACTCAACTGGTTCAAATGTTACTAAATTGGAACTTTGGTGCGCAACCTGCATCAATCCAATATGTTACAAGCCCAAAACTGACAAAAGAGGGTAAAATCAAATTTGGTGAGGTTACTAAAATTGCTAACGTTGGTTGTATGGTTGGCTATAACTATGAGAATAGTGTTAACAATCAGTTGGAACGTGAGGAAAAAGAACGTGAGTTCATGGCACAATCATTATGGAATGGTAAGGGCAAAAGGTTATCCACTGCACTAAGCACCCATACAGAAAAGGGTACTTTTTACCTTACCTACAAGGCGCAGCAAACGTTTAAATCATTTCACTTTGACCAAAGTTTAAACCCCATACCAAACAACGAGATTAAAAAGTATTTTCCCGATAGCACCCCAAAAAATCAGGGTGTTGAGCGTGGTCATGAGGTCTATCACCGGGAAATATCAATTGATAACGTTAAACGCCTAAAGGTGAAAAAAATTACCTATGTAATCGAAGGGTAAATCTAACAACTAGCCAACTGGATTAAAAGGGCAATCATGCCCTTTTTTTCCTTGTATGTGACCATTAAACATATTTATGGTATCAATGTATCAGATCCATACTAACCATCTTAAATCGTCTTATTTTAATTAATACCATCCCCCTCCGTATCCCCCCCTTATCCCCCCGCCTCACCCCCCTCCGTTTAGGGGGGGGGGTGCTACACGACTAATTTCTCTAACCATAAAAAATTTCTAAAAAAATTTTAAGTATTGCTTAAAATAAATAATGAAAATTCCTGAATATCAAGCACTTATATAAATATTTAAATCTTAAAAAATTTCTAAAAAAATTTTGATAAGCAGTAATTATGTGCTAAGGATGTGAATTGTTATGGATTATCGTCGCACACGGTATGATTTTTTTACATTACCGTTCTTTTCCACAAGTTATAATTGAGCATTGTGCGACGCTTAGTGTATATTCTTCAACCCCTCAAACCCTTTTCATCGCTAAGGTCAAAATCATCGTAGGGTACTACTATGAAATACGTTGGTACTTTTACTGGCTTTAATTTACATTAGTTTTGGTATTCATATTACCAGCAACATTAGTTTTAGCTTTGCCGTTGGCATTAGCAATATTGTTGTTTTTCATTTCTTTTTTCAATTTTTCGTCCTCATAGTGCCAGAACTGTACGATTTTGTTAACCAATCTACGTTTCATACCATCGTTCAAGACCCTAAAATGGCTAAAATTATGCATGAAGTCTTTAACGACAGCACTGATTGGTTTCATTTTGAAGTAATATCCCTTTTCGTCATCCGTGAATTCTAAGCTGGTGAATTGTGTACGGTATAACGCCTGTGAGAATCTTGCCCAAACTTCATGCTGTAGGTTTAGGTATCTAAGGCTTTGTTGCATTTCTTTTGCGATGTCATTGTCTTTTTGTTGTTCGAGTTTATCCACAAATTTATCATCGTTTATTTTATCTGCATATGATAAAAACTTATCATATTTTGAGGTCTGGTATATTTTATTCATGCTGCGATAATCATCGAATGCGTGTTGAATTTCATGAATTAATGTGCTATATAAATTATTGAACAGTGCGAGGTACAGATCCCTATTGCTATAGTTTGGATTCTGTTTATAATCATCATTAATTTCATCGAATAGCGTGCGAATATCTTTGATAAAAACATTTATTTCTCTTTCAATTTTCGGGTTATATGTATTGTCTTTCATCCTATACATTGAATAATTACCATATATATTTGGTCTGTCCATGTCATTGATATAGACATAGATTATGGTTTTATCAATAAAGTCTTTAAGTTCAACATACTTTGAGCTATCAACGCAATTAATGTATACACCATAAAGATAGTTAATACTGCCCTGTTTTTTTAACTGCTCGAAGTTATTATCGACTATTTTTAATACGATATCATTTGCTAGTTTTTTGACTTCATTTATGCTGTTGTATGTTTCATCAAGAAAATGATTGAGCACCTCTTCACTAATAACATCATTAATTTTCATTTTAAACATTTCTATATAAATACATTAAATTGATTAAAATGATTACATCATGTGATGACAAATATTATGATGTTAATAAATTTATGGTGTAACAAAACCGATTAGTATTCGTATTAGAAATAAAAATTTAAATATGCCCAATGGTAGAACCCACGACAGGATTAACTTAATATTATTACCGATAATATTAATTGCATCGACAATTATTTTAAAAAGCATTCCTGATGTTTTAATAATATCTGCAGCATATTTATTCTCATCATTCATGTTTAATGGTGATTTGGATACGAATAGTAGTGTTTACAACAGATGGTGGTTAATGAAAATAATATGGATTCCTTATCAACTAATATTTACGCATAGAAGCATATTTACACATGGGATTCTAATTGGTACAATTATAAGAATTTTATATTTAGGTATTATCCCATTTATCATTTTACATTACAATCAAGATATCAATATTATAGATAATATTATCTCAACCAAACAATTAATTCTTGGTTTTATTGGATTGGAACTGGGAAATACAATTCATACGATATCAGATAAAATATTTTAAATGGAATAATGTTATGATAAAAATCATTATTAATATTATGAATTGTGCAAACGTTGATATTCGAATAAAATCTTTGTAATTCTAATCTAATATTATACGCTTAACATTTGTTTAATTAATTTTATGATATTTATTTTAGACTTCGTATCAATATTTGTGCTGTATCGTGTAATTTTCTAACTAATGAATTTTCATATAATTGCTCAACAATTGAATTTCCGTACATTTGCTCAACAATTGAATTTCCGTACATTTCGAGCACCTTTGACCCTTCGTTCATATTATTTATTCTGGCATTATCAAACATTTTCTCAACAATTGACCAATCCCACATTTCTTCAATTACTGAATTCTCGTGCATTTCGTTAACGCTTGACATATGTTTAAGTCTATCTGCTTTGGTATCATCATGCATTTCAGCAATATTTGCACTACCCTTTAGTGCTACAATTTTTGAACTATTATACATGATGTTCACATTTGCTTGCTCGAACATTTTCAATATTTTGCTATTATCACACATTTTTTTCACTTTCGAATATCCATGCATGCAATATATTATTGTATTATCATAGGTTTCATCAATAATTGTTTCATCACGCATTGTATGTATTTCACCATTATTTAAGACCTTAATTCTAGAGTTATCGTACATTCCAAAAATGATTGAATGCTTTACCTCATCAATTACTGCATTGCCTACTAAAATAGCACCTTCATTAAGTAATAATGGTTTTCTAATTTTAATAATCATTGACGAAATAATTATTTTCAAATTATGTGTAACATCTTCAACAAAACCACCACAAAACCAATTAGGAATATACGTTTCATTAATGATAAGTTGATAATTATTAACATCATCCAATCTAGTATTTTCTTTTGGGCTGAACATTGCCTTGAAATATGTTTCATTTTGCACGTCTTCAGATGTTAGATATTTATGTATTAAATCTTTATGTGATGTAGCAAATGTGTCATGAATGATTTGTCCAGTATTCTTAATCAGCACATGATAAAATTCTTTCATAAAATCGTTTTTTTATAAATACTATTAATTATTGTTGTGATATTATCGAAACATTTGATGGATTAAATTAAATCATTATATTTGCATTAACAAATTTTAGTTTTTTATGATTATAAAATATAATACTGCAAGGCTTGCAAAAGAAAAGGGATTTGATGTCCCAACGTTAGGATATTATATTAAATCATATACGGGTTGGAATTTACTATTTGAAGATAAGAAGTTAGGCAAGTATAATTTGAATGAATGTATGGGAATTTCTGCACCAGAACAATGTATTTTACAGGAATGGTTATTCAATCAAGGATTTTTCATTGACATTAAATATATTAGTCAAAATGAGGTTCAAAAGGGATTTTATTATTCAATATATTATACAATTATTTTTGATAATGAACACATTTTGATATATTGGTTAAATAAATTTAATGGTAAAGATTTATTTAGCGGTTTTGATACATATGAGGATTGTTTAGAAATCGCATTACAATGGGCATTATTTAAAATAAGTTAATGATTGAAATATTAATAATTTTAATTATCATTATGATTTTACAATTATTAATAAGAATGAATGTAAAATATCAGAACAATAGTAAAAGACCAAATGTTTGTCCTGCACCACAAAAATTTAAAAAAATTAAGAAAAATTAGAAACTAATCATTAATTTGCTTAAAAATATATGGTTGCTTTTGATTTGCAGCATCAAAAATTTCGATATAGTGTTCTGGAAAATAATCATATGCACTTGATTCACCAAAAGTAGTAGTATCACTTGCCCTAACCACAGCAATAAAATTTTCTGGATAATTTTTATCATAATTAAATTTACTTGCAATGGGAATTATATTTTTATTGGCAAGTAAGTCTAGTATGTTATCGTGTAATGCATTATAACTCTGTGCAACGTATAAATCACCATTATTTAATAAAACAGCTCTAGTGTTGGGAAGAAAACCAATTAAGTTCTTAGGATTTTTATAAACAGGTATTGGATTAATTGGCTTATTCCATTGTTTATCAACATAACCAATTAATTCTGCATTAATTCTATCTTGTGATTGTTGAGTTGTAATTCCCCTTTTAGCGTAGATTTTATCTGCAATACTTGGTTCATTTTCCCAATCAT
>Ga0172381_10006818_pt1 | contig 11399 bp, 16 predicted proteins | sample Leawel6488metaG_FD_119754 | JGI IMG/M metagenome (GOLD analysis project Ga0172381, IMG submission 119754) | Leachate microbial communities from a municipal landfill in Southern Ontario, Canada - Leachate well 64-88 metaG | ecosystem: Engineered > Solid waste > Landfill > Unclassified | place... | reverse complement strand
TTCATCATATTAAAGTTATTAACGCTTTCTCCATATCGCAGGAGTGCATTCATAGCCTTAACATATTTATCAACGTAATAGTTATCAAAGTTTGCCGCTGTCTCCATTTCGCTATTACCAATAGGCAAGTTAGCCTTTAGGGTGTTAGCAACTTCAGGTGAAGCCACTTGAGCAATATCAAACTTAATAAGCAGCTTGTTCAGCTCTTGTTCTTTTCGTGTCTGCACCAATGGACTAAACGACTGACAACGTGCAGTTACATTCATCATTGAAGCATTACCGACATACTGATTAACGAGTATCTGAATATAATTCATCTCTACCTTGATACGATTGGTAGTTTGTCCCGATGTATCCATAAGGAAGCTGACCGTATCTTCCTCAAAACCCCATTGCTTATTAGGAGCAAAGAAGTTTCTGTTGGTTTGGATATTACGCATATGCTCCTGATGCTTGGCATTATTAGCGTGCCACACCGTCCAACGAGCATACTCGCAATGGTATTTCTTATCCTTTGTATCGGTAAGTCTATTGGGCTTTACTGCCACTTGTGTTAATAATGCTAAATCGTACATCGTTACTTGCTTTTTAAGTACATTTCATTCCAATATGATCCCTCTGTCATTTCAGCATCTTCGTCGATGAACGACTCCGTAATACTGAATCCTCTCTCCTTTTTCTGTATAAGTTCTGGAAGTTCTTTCATTATCATCTTTGTAGTCGATGAATACTTCGCGTAGTCTATATCACCATTCTTATCTTTAAACGCTTCTGGGCCGCCCTCAATGATACTCGAATACTGCTCAAAGATTGTATCAATAAGAGACTTTGATATTGACCGCGCATCCATGTCGCACCTACGAAAGAAGTCGATTGCCTGTGTCCAGTTATTAGGTATGTTTCCCTCTCTCAGTTCAGCGATAGTCTTGTCTTCGTAAAATCTATTCTTGAAGACGTTATCAAATATTAACGCTGTTACTGCCTGACACTTCTGAATGTGAGTTAGGCTATTACCGTCTTCATCTTTCTTGGTGACGAATGGACTTTGCTTTGACCCGTAATACCAACACCACTGAAGCTCTACACCCTTTAATTTCTTTGTCTCATTATAGTCATTAAGCTCAGGGTACTTGATTAAGTATTCTTCGGGTAAAACCCCGCGCGGGTTAAATGCTCTTGTTGTTGGCTCTAACATATTATTTGCGGTATTCTAAAATCAACATATTATTTGCGTCTCTCGTCAGCCTTTGCTTTGGAGCGGTCTTTACGGCTCTCGCATCATCAAGCTGTATCGGGAGTTTATGTGAGTAGGTGAGCCTGCATATGTATGCAAACGCCAAACTATCCAACACGTCATCCTTGTACATCCGCTTGTCTACTGGCTCGTAAGTTATTCCTGTCGTTTTGACAATAGGCACATAGGTATCTAATTGCCTAAATATTACATCGTGTGCGAAGTTCTTGTGATACGTCATTACGCATTCACTTAGCTTTGCCACTGATACTTGTTTTCTATTTGACTTAGTATTAATACCCCACAACGCTCCACCACCCCTTAATTCGTGCTGAAGCTCTGCATTGTAAACAAGATTTCTTCCATACCCTAATAGCTGCATGAAATCAACGTAATTTGTTCCGATATTATTTTCGACAAGTTCGGGTATTCCGGTTGGCGACTTATCTGTATCGTAGTATATTCCCATCAATAACGATTGAAGGAATGCTGCCTTGTGGTCGTGCATCCTACGGAAATTCATTATGCAGGCTGGGCGACACGTTACCGCATCCCACACTGCTGATGCAAATAATGATCCACCACTCTCTGTCATAATAGGGTCAGTACCCTTGTAATATCTATCCTTCCATCCGTATTCGGGACGGTCAAGCATATAGCATGATATTACGCTTCTATCTTCATTAACGTCGTCAAATGGAACAAACTTAGCCCCCATTACCCGATACGGAACACCGACATTATCATCGTACTTAACCGTATAATCATAGATGGGTTCAAAGAATCCCTCGACGGGTTTATCTTTGATTGCCATGTTTCTGATACGAGTTTGTCCTTCGTCAATAATACCACGAGGTATAAGCTTGTTACTTGCCATGGAAAACATATCGCGCCATACTGACGGATAGTGCATATGGAAGATTGACTTTTGTTCGTCCTGAGACATTCCTTCGCAATCTTTCTTATCACCGTTATAATACGACCTCATCTCGGCATCGTATACATCCTTGCTACATCGCGCGTGCCATGAAAAGAACAACGGGACGAACATTGCTGACTTAAAATCCTTATTATCCCAAAAATCCAATGTGTTTGTCCATAAGGATTGAAAGGCGTTTTTGCCCTTATTAGCGCTAACGCCAGTATTATGGGTGACTATGCCATTGGCAATATATGTATGCGTGGTATTTGCGGTAAGGTTGTATACCGGCTTCATTCCAAGGTCGCCTATCCTTACTACTACTTCATTGTGAAATTCTTGGTCATTGAAGTCGTATTTATCATGTGCATTGTTATGCGAGACGATAATGTTATCTCCAGTCCTAAGGCAAGCGGCAGACACCCAATCTCTATTATCAGTTAGTATAGGATGGTCTATGCTGCAACTTAATGTTCTTCCCGTATTGGTTGTTATCATAACACACGGCTTTTCTTTTGCCTCTTGCCAGTATGTTATATCTTCCTTTGAAGCATTACGGTAATTCTTATTATACCCAAGTATTCCATTGTCTATTGGCAAATCTTCTATATTATAGACATTACCATCTTTGTCCCAAACCTTTGTTCCCGCGCATACGCACCCCCAGGCGACTATACTGCGAGATACGGTAAGATTTCCATCCTGATTAGAGTCGACATACATTGTAGGTCTTGCCTCAAGAATCATCGGGATTAAATCAGGTACGTTACCAACCTCATCGACAAATACAATCTGTGGAGAACCACCGTTGATAGCAGTCTTGCTTGGTGCTAACACCTCTATACGAGAGTTAGGCAAAGCATATTCTCCCTTGTTAATCTTCTTACCCAATCTGAAGCCGCGGATATAATCTCGCGCAACTTGTGGTCGCATCCAAAGCGGTAGGAATCCGTATGCGGTCTTAACCTTATCATCCAAAATCTCCATACCCGTTTTGTCATCCTCAGTGATAAACTTCATATAGAAGTTCTCTTGGGTTATTAACTTCTTTGTAATAAATATACCAAGCGTTGTGGTAGCAAAAATCTGACGCGGCTTACCCAATATGAATGAGTAACTGCAATCCAATAAGAAAAAGATAATGGCATTATGCTCCTTGGCATTGTACGGCATCTTACCAGAACGACTATTACCCTCTTTGTATTGAGCGTAATGATTAGCGTAATAAAGGGTATTACAGTCAATCTTGGCGTATTCTTCCATGATGATTTCACGCCTTAGTTCCATATTATCATCATTATATGGATTACGCGCTGTATTCTTGAAATACTCTGCCTGTGCTTTATATATCTCAAACGGTTCGTACCAAATCTTGTCGGTAACGAACCCCAATGTGATTGAGTTTATCCAATTCCAAAACTCATCCGTATGGAATATTACGCTTTTTGGCTTCCAATGTTTGCCATCATAAGTATGGTGGTGCGTATACCACTCATATATTTCGGGATCAATAGAAAGCTGCCCTTGAGGTTTATTACAAACTCTCTCAGGCAGCTTTTTTTCATCTGGATTAATATTAACACCAAGAGCAGCCCACTTATTTAGAGTGGATTTATCAATCAGGCCGAGATCATCTTGCTTGCGCAAAAACTCATATACCTCTCGCTTTTCTTTAATCTTGCTCTCATTGTTCATATTACCATTTTAAACAATCCAACTCTGCACTTCTTCAAATGCAATGTTCAACCCAGCAGCAGTAGCCACCCAAGTTGTTTTGTTGGCAATCTGACCCATTTCGAGTTCGAGTCCAGTCTTGCCATCTTTTAGTTTTATTACAATAGAATACTTACTCGGTACGGGATTACCAGCGATGATACCACCCACAACAATCTGCTTTTCAACAGTCATTATGTCTGACTTTTTAATAGTCCAATCGCAACGCAAATCCTCAAAGTTAGTCCATACTGGCGCTGTAACAGCGCTGCCACCGAAGTAGCAACCAAGTTCCTCAATATAAACCCTATTCTCTGCAAGAGCAATAGGAGGAACATTAACAGCGTCAAAGACTGCCGTAATTTTCTCGTTAATAGCAATAGCTTCCGCGCTAACAGCGTCGGTTACAATTACGTTTCTCGCATAAGTCGCGTATCCTGTTGCATTATAAGTAACAAGAGCCGTGTCATTAAGCGTTACATCAAGTCCGGTTTCATTACGTTGTGCAAATGCCACTCCGTCTGTTGAACAACCAGCAATAGTGCTACCATTACGACCAATATAAAAATTGGACTCATTAGTGCCTAAAGCAGTTTTATTGATGTAATAACGAAAATCACCTGCCTGAGTTGCATAGAACCAAGTACAAAAAGCGTTATTGGTAGAGTACGCTCCGGCAGGATCGTGAAACTCCCAATAATCTTTACATATCGAAACACCCGTTAGGTTGTAAGTATCGGGTACGATGTCTGAACCTGTGGCACTTGCAGCGGCAGTATAAGTTACAGCGGAGGGCATAGCATAGCCCCTGTCTGGGAACCATGAAATAGCAATCCTATCCGTCCAATCAGGGCGGATAAGAGTGCCATTATTAATATATACCTTCTTAGACTGTCTTAGCATGATTATACCATTACGGCGTAAGCGATGTGGAGGTGCAGTCTGCCAGCAGTCAGGTCTTCGGCAGCAGCTAAAGTGTAGATAATTCTACGTTCTGCGGTAGCAGCAGTAGTATAATCAGCAACAGTTGCAAAATCAACAAGTGTCGCATGAACGCCAGCGTCAAAAACGTTAGTAGAAATTGCAGCAGCGGCAAGAATACCAGCAGCATCATCAGTTTCAACACCGATAGCAATAGTAGCAGCGTCAGTTGCGGATTTAAAAGTGGTATTAACATTATACCAAGCATTCATAATAACTGCTCCAGCAGGAATAGTCAATTCACCAGCACCGTCAGCGCGGTCAACTGCATATGTATTAGCAGTAATGGCACCAGTTGTAGCAAAGTCGATAATACCAACTGCCTCACCAGTGAACACCTCATATCCGTCGGCAAGAGCAAGAATCTGAGCAACAGTTTCAGTAACGGTATACTTAACGATTCTTTCGTTCGGTTCGCGGTATACAAATTCGGTATTACCAGCAAGTTCGAGGTCGTTGTCTGCCGTTACATTGGTAATAGTAATAGTATTGGCAACATCAGTGTCATCAACAATACCGCCACCAGCAATAGTAGCAAGAACACTTCCGATGATACCGGACTCATTGCGCTCACGCAGCCAAATAGTAGCATTAGCTCCATCAGCGATAGTAGCAGTTCCTTCGGCAACGAGGTTAGTACGGGTTGCATTACTATAGATGCGAACGGTACGAACAGTTGCCACATTGGTCAATGTCCAATATACAATCTGATTTTCAAAGATTTTTCCACTTTCTGAACTCAGATTCCACAATGTAAACACATTCTGGGTATCACCAGCCTCGGTCAATGTAGGTGTGGTGGCTCCATTCTGATTGGTCTGGATACCAGCCATGTTGTAGGTGTCGAAGATCGACTCGTAAGAAGTACAGTTTTGGTTGTTCTCGCTTACGACATTTAATTTGATTACTGACATTTTTTTCGTATTTAAGGTTTAAAAAGGTTGATGAACAGCTAATTGCTATTCAGACTGCAAATATACAAAAAAATGTTAATGTATGCAAATATTCTGATTGCCATTACCATTATTATTGTTAATGGCGTGTTAAAGATTTGGATTGCCTAATTAATTGTTGTAATATTGCTGAACGTAAATCAAGTCACAATGAAAAAGTCAGTCTTAAAATCGAAAGCTGATGAAACCGTTTCGCGAATTGCATTTAAAGATATGACAAAATACCTTGAAAGTGGAAATTGCGGTATAAATTTAAGGGATAATCACGGAGATATTTGGATTGTAACTCCAGAGTGGTTGTCTAATAAAGAAACAAGAAGGCTAAACGAAGAACTTGGAATTAATAAGATTAACAAGTGCTGGAGCCAAAGAGGTAATAACGGTAATCATAAACAAAACTAATAACCATGGAACTAACCCCAGGAGAATTATACGTCTTAGACAAAGACACAGATGACGAACAATACGTCAAAGTCAGAATGCTACTTGAAACAGTATGCTCGGTAGAACTTGTTACTGATAATAGTATATTAATAATAGGTGTAGAACGCCTATCTGAGATATAATGTTAATTACGAGTTAATTACAATATTTCATTTGGTTTGATTGCCTATTATCACTATCTTTGTGGTAAGTAACAATACTAACAACAATGGACAAAATGATTTTTACGGTATCATTCACTGAAGATGGTGATATTCGCAATGTAAATATTGAGGCTCAGGACTCAGGGGAGATGACAGACTTCTCTGTTGAGGATGTTGCCACAGCATTAGAGCTGATGTATGACCAAGTTTCAGATCATATTAATAATATGTATGAAGAAGAGGGTATATTTAATAGAGATATTATTAGTATAACTTGCTAAAATATTTGCATATTCCAATAAAAAGTCGTATATTTGCACTGTAGTTTTGAGGTAGATAAAAAGCTTTTTAAATAAAGGAAATTATTGCCCCCCGTTGATTAAAGCTTTTTATATGCCTTAAACTACAACAACGGCGGGGCTTTTTTATTTGTAATAACCAATGCTAATACCAACAAATTACTTCTTAGAATATGAGGCAGGCAGCAGGAACAAACCAGTTCTTACGCCGCAGGCTTTGTCTAAGAATGAGTTGAAGCATTTGGCTGTATACCTTATATTAAAGTCTAAGCATGACAACGGAGTTATCATTTGCCAATCAAAGCGCAAACTTGCTCAAAGCATAGGAATCCATTACAGCGTATTTGACAAGGCTCTTGCCTATTTTGAGGATAATGATCTAATGGAGTGGACAACATGTAAGAAACAACGTGCCATTAGATTGTTTAGCCTATTGGGTGCATCTACTTACACAAAGTACCGCGCTCATCTTGCCAATAAGTTCAGAAAAGAAGTAATAATAAATAAGACTTTCGATGAAGTAATAACATTCATATCGGAGATTGTATTAAAGATACAAACAGCCCAGCAATCGTTTAAGGCAGACGAAGCTATAGACCGTAATATTGTAGCGGACAAGAATCTTATAAAGTCACCAGATGACTTAATAAAGCGTAAGAGGATGGTCAAAAAATATGGATCACATCCAGGTGCAATAGATAAGTCATCATACCTAACGATTGTTTCCCAAAGATTAGTCGCCGAGTACCTTGGAATAAGTGTTCCTACCACCGCAAAACGTATGAGTAAGATGAAGCATGACAAATTGGCATTCTTCATTCCTTTGGAAAAAAGGATTACTCCTATGACTTACGATGAGTATGTCGCCTGCCTCCGTGCTAACCTCGTGTCGAAACGACAATATATTCATAAGGGATGGTTGTGTCAAAATATGGGAAGTTGCTATTATCATATTAAAGATAATTCACTTCTCAATGATGATGTTAATACAATCAATAAGATGGATGTAGATAGTGCCATAAGAACTGTAATATCTAATCGTAATGGAATTGTATTAGGTGATAATGATATAAAGGGAATGTTATATTCTCTCTATACTGCTAATACAAGGAAAGAACCATTAAGAATAGAGAAAGAGTTAGGGCTCTACAAAGATAGATAAAGAAAACGGAATTGTTTTCTTGAAAGTTTTAACGTATATTTAAGTCGTAATGGTGGAACTTTGTCGTATATTTGCAAAACTATGAAAGCAACAGTTTATACAGATGGTGGATGTTACCCGAACCCAGGACATGGTGGATGGGGTGCTATTATATTATATAATGGTATGGAGTTGGAAATCTATGGTGGAGAGACTCCAACTACAAGTAATAGGATGGAGCTAATGGCAATAATAGAAGGTATTAATAAGGCAATCGAACTTGGAGCCGATGATATACTTATCAGGTCGGATTCAATGTATTGCTGTAAGACTATCACTCTGTGGATGGAAGGATGGCATCGGAATGATTATATCCGTAATGATGAGAAGATACCAAACGATGATCTGATAGAAAAGATATACCAACTATCAGCCAAGGTTAAAGTAGAGGCATTGTGGATTAAGTCTCATGCCGGAAATGAATATAATGAACGTGCCGATAAATTGGCAAGCCTATATCGAAACGAGAAGCACGAGTCAAAGTATCAAATGATATGCAGTAGTGACCTTTGGAATATTATGCGACAACAAGGAATGTTTACCTTTGCTCCAAAGGATATTACAAGCTCTGATGGAGATGGATACTTCTGGACAGAACACGAGATTGACTGCTATATAATAAGACGAAAGCATCTTGGTAGAGATAGAAGTGAAGGATTACCTGAACCCGATGTAATTAAATTGCAATCGTTAACTAAATACGCAATACGAAAATAATCGCAAGTTAATTAATCGTTAAAGATTTGCATTATCATTATTATTGTTGTAGATTTGCTGAAATTACCAACTCCGAAATAGGCGTAACGAAAAAAATTGAATAACGATAATAACACTAATAATGGGAACAAGAAAAGCAAGCCTACGAGATAAGCCAACAAAGAACCTATACTACTACCTTATAGAGTATGAGGTAATCAAAGGCAAGACAAGACACTTCACCCACGTAAGGGTAATAGCTAAAGGTCATGGCATACCCGAAGCAATTAAGACTTCTGAAGAGATTATCATTAATCACATTAATAATACAGAAGGATTAGAGGGTTGTACATATAAGCTATTGAAGTGGGATAGATACGACCATCGCCCTAAGTACTCCAATGTAATTGCGGCAAGTCCAGTACTGAAAACAAAGATTTAAAAGTCTTTTAACAAAATAAATTTGCATTGCTATTATCAGCGTTGTATATTTGTCGAAACTAAAACACAAGGATTATGACAACAGACTATGATGGATTCTCAGTAGAGATTGGGGGCGACTCCACCGAAGAAACGGTAGCCATTGACTCAATAAAGGTAGATGGAGTTGCCTACGACATTCACTTCTTGCAACACATCGCCCCTGAGTTTGTAAGTTGGTGCGAGGACAAGTTGCTGAGTAATGGTACATTTGAAGACAACGCTTATCACGAAGAAGATGAAGAAGGAACACTTTGAAATACTAAAGAAGTTCATCAATGAGATGCCCGACCTTATTGCTACGGAGCGGAAGGAGCTGATAGCCGTAATATCAGAACTCATTGATGATGATACTAAGATTAAGTTCTCCGACTTTTGGGATAAGTACCCTAAGAAGCAAGGTAAATTCAATGCGGAGAAGACTTGGAAGATGATGAGCGCACGTAATCAACACTTAGCCCTTGAGTTATTACCGCTATACATTAACGCTGTAGCGCCTTATGTGCATGATGCCGAGAACTATATGCACAAGCGTATGTGGATGGATTACATGGAGAAGCCGAAGACGAAGGATGATTTGTTTAATATTTGACAATATGAGCGTAATACACAAAAGGACAGATTATCTCATAGAGCATGATAATCAATGGTATCAAGTAAGAGAGATAAACAACCTGACGCAATGTACAATATCATATGAATACTTTATAATTGACAGAAAAAACACATGTAATGGTCAAAATGGAATAAGAGTGTTTAATCCCGATTACATGGAAGTATCTATTCTGTTAAACTACATTGACGAATTAAATAACAATGGATAAAATCGAAACAACCGAGATAACCATGTGCTACAGATGCAATGGTAGTGGATTACTGAAAAGGATAATAACCTACGAACCCTATAAGACAAAGGGTAATGGGTAAAATACACTTCATAGCTGACCTACACTTGGGTCATAACGGTATTGCCAGGCTACGAGGGTTTGAGGATAGCTTCGCTCACGACGAGTATCTTGTCGAGCAGTGGAACAAAAAGATAACCAAGAAGGATACCGTTTGGATAGTTGGTGATATTACAATGGAGAAGATTGATTCGTATTATTATCTCGATCAGCTCAAGGGTATCAAAAACGTAATCGGTGGTAATCACGACCAACCACAACATACCATTGAACTAATGAAGCACATCAACAAATACTGTGGATGCTTTCAGTACAAAGGATTTTGGCTTACCCACATACCTGTTCACCCGAATGAACTATACACTAAGTTAAACATCCATGGTCACGTCCACGAGAAAAGCATACCCGACGATAGGTATATCAACGTATGCTGCGATGTGCTTGACTACACGCCTATATCATTGGAAGAGATTGAGGAGACTAATAAGATTATTCAATTCAGAAAACAACTTGGAACATGGGGAAAATAAATGTAATATTCTTAGATATTGATGGAGTAATGAACTCTCATATCTTTTATCACGACAGATATAAAAAAAGATGGCTTAGACTTAAAACATACAAATGGTTTTTAGTTGCCAAGTTTAACTATATTATCAACGGGTTTAAACATAAAAGCATTAGCCTTGCAGACTACAAAATAAATCCAAAATATTATGAGTTTTCGCACACGTTTAAACGACTTCAAGAGGAAACGGTAGGATTGAAGTGGGGGTGGTTGTCTGACTTCTGCAACGAAAATGATTACAAAATTTGTATTTCGTCTGTATGGAAAAACCACTTCAAAGAGACGAGTGAGTGGGGAAGGGCGCTTGTTAAGCTTGGTTTTAATGAAGATATATTCGTTGGCATAACCGGAGAACGAAGGACGCTAAGGGGAACCGAAATACAAGAATGGGTTGATAGTCACGATGTTGAAAAATATGCCATTCTTGACGACGATAGCGACATGACTCAGGAGCAATTATCGACGTGCTACTTTCAAGTAGATCCGTACTTTGGGCTAACCCCTAACCACTTATATCGAATTGGTAACTATTTTAAACAAGGGCGTGATGAGTAAGATAACGATAATAACCCAAGAGGGTACAGAGTGGCTACGCGCTCATGCCTTTAATTTAATCCACCAGTACGAGCAGAGCGTTTTAAGCGGAAATGGTGAAGGGGTAAGCAACTTAGTCCAGTGGGACATTAAAGCTGATGATGGTAATGTATATGGAATAATAGTCTACCACACCAAGCGTGGCGTAATAGCAAAGTGCAGTAAATCAATTAAAATTGAACCAGATGAAAACAAAGAAACTACACAAATTGAAGGAAGATAAGATAGATGATGAATGGTATATAACCGAAGAGAGTACTTTTCATACC
>Ga0172381_10006816_pt1 | contig 11405 bp, 11 predicted proteins | sample Leawel6488metaG_FD_119754 | JGI IMG/M metagenome (GOLD analysis project Ga0172381, IMG submission 119754) | Leachate microbial communities from a municipal landfill in Southern Ontario, Canada - Leachate well 64-88 metaG | ecosystem: Engineered > Solid waste > Landfill > Unclassified | place... | reverse complement strand
GCGCGAAAATTAATTACTCAATGGGGCATGTCTGATAAATTAGGCCCGATTACTTTTGGTAAAACAGAAGAAATGATATTTTTAGGCAGAGAAATTTCTACAGAAAAAAATTATTCAGAAAAAATTGCTACAGAAATAGACGGTGAAGTTAAAAAAGTGATAGATGATGCTTTGAAGTCAGCAGAAAAAATATTAAAAACTCATAAAACTAAACTTGATTTATTGATTAAAAATTTGTTAGATAAGGAGGTTATTGAAAAAGAAGAGTTTGAAAAGATAATGGGCTAAGAATAGATTTGGCATGGGCATATAGCTCAGCTGGTTAGAGCACCGAGCTTATACCTCGGTGGTCCCTGGTTCGAATCCAGGTATGCCCACCAATATACATAGCCGTTATTTGGAGCGCGCGGTTAGCTCAGCTGGTTAGAGCGTTACATTGACATTGTAAAGGTCACAAGTTCAAATCTTGTACCGCGCACCATAAAAATGGATCTATTAAAAAAAGTAGAAATCATTTTTGAAAACGAAGATTTTTTGGCCATAAATAAACCGGCTGGCTTATTAGTGCATCCCACTAATATTAGTGAGGAAAAAACTTTAGTTGATTGGATTGCAGAAAAACATCCGGAAATTATTGGAGTGGGTGATGCTTCTTTAGAATCAGAACAAGAAATTTTGCGTCCTGGAATTGTTCATCGTTTAGATCGTGATACCTCAGGAATTATGCTTATTGCTAAAAACAATGATGCATTTTTTTATCTGAAAAATCTTTTTCAAGAGAAAAAAATTAAAAAGAATTATTCAGCTTTAGTATTCGGTAATTTTTCTGAAAAATTAGGGATGATTGATAAACCTATTGGAATTAAATCATCTAGTATTAAACGTTCTACAGCCGCTAAAAAAATTCGTGATGTTAAAGAAGCTCAAACAGAATACAAAGTAATTAAAAATTATTCTTTAGAAAGTGGAAGAAAATTTGCACTTCTGGAAGTTTATCCTAAAACTGGACGCACCAATCAAATTAGAGTGCATTTAGCGAGCATCGGACATTCAGTAGTAGGAGATAAAGTTTATGGTTCTCAAAAATTACATTCTCCCGAGGGATTAGAGAGAATGTTTTTGCATGCTTTTGGACTGGAAATGCCACTAAAAGATGGTTCCATAATAAGATTAGAGGCAGATTTGCCAGAAGATTTAATCAATGTCTTAAATAAATTTACGACATCCGATGTCGTAAATATTAATTAAAATGTATTATTATGGCTGATATATTTCATGTTTTAAATAGAGGAGTGGATAAAAGAAAAATATTTTTGGATAATCAAGATTATTTTCGTTTTATCCATGATTTATTTGAATTTAATAATCAAGAGCGGGTTAATAATGTTTTTTATTCTTTTTATAAATTTAACGACATCGGATGTCGTAATATTAAAGATAAAAAACCGAGAAAATTATTAGTTGATATTCATGCTTTTTGTTTGATGCCAAATCATTATCATTTATTATTATCTCCGAGAGTAGAAAACGGCATTCCTAAGTTTATGAAAAAAATGAATATGGGCTATGCTAAATATTTTAATGAAAAATATAAAAGGAAAGGAACTCTTTTTGAGAGTAGATATAAATCTATTTTGATAACAGAACACGCACATTTTCTTCATCTCCCTTATTATATTCATTTAAACCCTTTAGATTTAAAATTTTCTTCATGGCGGGAGAAAAAGCTTAAAAATTATAAAGAAGCCATGGCTTTTTTAGAGAAATATCGATGGAGTAGTTTTTTAGACTATATTGGGAAAAAGAATTTCCCTTCAATTACAAATAGAAAATTTTTATTGGATTTTTTTGGAGGTGAAGAGAAATATAAAAAAGAAACATTGGAGTGGCTAAAAGAGATGGATTTTAATGTGGAAGAGGTGGTAAAAGGTGTTGCTTTGGAATGATTTGTCAATCTTACGACATCGGATGTCGTAAGATTGACAAATTGGATTATATTTGATATAATAAGAGTATTAAATCAGATCTTTAAAAACTTGTCATATAGAGGAGGTTCCTAATGGGACAATTAGTTGTTGTTGGTGCATTGGTTTTGTTAAATCATTATCATGATTTATTTCGTTTGGATAAGATTTTTATTCCTAATGCGGTAGCTCAGAGAATTGGCAATAAAGCTAGAGTGGATATTGAAAGAATTGATGCACCAATTGATGAAGAAGAAAGAAGGCGGCATATGAAATTATACCGCAATCATCATGTTATTGGTTTTTTGAAGGATTCAAAAGAAAAATATGAAATTATCGGTTCAGCAGGCACCGGTTGGGTTAAAAAAATTCAGCCACTCGCCGATTATTTTCAGACAAAATCCGGGTTATCATTTTTTGAAGACCAAAAAAGGATTGCCGCAGCGCTTTTGGTGTTGCAGGAAACGCATCCTTCGGAGAAAATTATTTTTCTTTCAGCTGACGAAATGCTGAAGGAATTTGTGGAAGCGGTTTTCATGGAATTTTTTCCGGATAATTTTTTAGAGTGTTATAACTCTAAAGATGAATTGCCGGAAATATTGCGGGTACGCGCGCCAAGAATTAAAAAAACAAAAAAGAAATTCAAGGAGGTAGCATGAAAAAGATTTTTGTTTTGTTAATGGTTTCGATTTTTTTGGTGGGATGTTCTGGTTTTGTCACTTTGAATACGAACCTCCCCTTGAATACTTCCAAAATCACCGTTATTAATAATACGAATTGCGATTTGTATTTATTGATTGATGGGAAAATGAAAAATGGAAGTATTTTTCCAGCTGGGATAAGAACTTTTGGTTTTTGGGTTGGTGGCGGCGCTTATTCGTCTCAAGTGAGAGTGAGTGTTTCTATCTTGGATCCAGCCAAGAATCGTTCTTGGTCTGAGGTTATCAACCTTTCTTCATATTATAAATACTCTTATGTATTTACAGTACGAGAAGAAAGAGGGCAACTTCAGACAGAGGTAAGATATTGAGTATTTTAGCCCGCGTTTGGTGGTAAACCACTGGCGCGGGCTTTTTTTATCTTTAAAAAAATTGTAGAATATAGTTAGGGCCTAATTAGTCAATAGGCAAAAATTTTAATAAAGAATAAAATGTTAAAACAAAATTATAAATTGACTAAAGGATTTACACTTATTGAAACATTAATTTATGTTGGTATTTTTAGTGTTGTGGCTTTAAGTTTAACAGGAATTTTATGGAATACTTTAAGGGTTAATTCTAATCAGCAGGCAGCTAATGAAGTTGATGAAAACCTTCGTTATATTATGAGTGTGCTTGGTGAAAAAGTGAGAAGTTCTACGGTAGTAGACACAGCAACCAGTAGCACCTTGGTTTTAAAAAATGCTAGTTATGAAGATATTACTTTTTCTGTGACTAGTGATGTTTTATATTTACAAGAGGGGAGTGGAGCATCAGTAGCTCTTACTTCTAATAAAGTTAAAGTTGATTCTTTAAATTTTACTAAGATTGAAATGGCTGGGGCTAAAGATGGTGTGCGTGTAGATATTACCCTTTCTTATAATTCTGATAAAGCGGAATTAGCCTTTTCTAAAAATTTAATTTCTAGTATCAATAGGGTGGCAGCTATTACTTTTGATTCGGATTTATTACCAGATACTAATAATTTATATTCTATTGGAGCTGATAATCCGCGTTGGAAAAATGGATATTTTTCTGGTGATTTATATGTAACTGGTAATGAAACTTTGACCGGAAATTTAGCTGTTGATACTGATGTTTTTTATGTTGATACTGCTAATGATAAGGTTGGCGTTGGTATTGCTAGTCCTAGCAGTATATTTACTATTCAAGCTTCTGCGACTAATACAACCCCCTTTGCAATTCTTAATCCTTCTGGGAGTGCCAGATTGAATGTTTTAATAGATTCTAATAATAAAACGCGACTTCGTTTATATGACGAGACTGATACATTAACTACCTTGTTTAATTCTTCTGGGAATAGTTATTTTAATGGAGGAAGCTTGGGTATTGGTACTACTACTCCCTCGGAGGTATTAGAGGTTAATGGAAATATAAAATTATCTGGTGATACCGCTACATATAAAATTACTAATGTAGCTACGCCAACTGAATCTTCTGATGTGGCTACTAAGGGTTATGTTGATGCTGCTGGGACAACTTATACTCAATACGTGCGATATTTTACAAGTAGTGGTACTTGGACAAATCCTAATGCCTCTACAACCGTATCTATAATTGTAGTTGGTGGTGGCGGAGGAGGTGGTGGTGGTGTTGGTAATGCTTCTAATGCTAGTGCTGGTAGTACTGGAGGGACAAGTAGTTTTGGTGCTTTAGCGTCAGCAACAGGTGGAAGTGGTGGTGCGGGTGGTTTGAATTTAGGTTATGCTGCTGCAGGTGGTGCTGGTTATCATCAAGGAGGAACTGGTCAACCTGGCAGAAATACAGCTGATTCAGGGGGCACTTTTGGTGGTGGAGGTGTTGGGTTTAATGGTTGTGGTAGTGGTGGTAATGGAGCGGGCGCTTTGAGAGGAACTGGAGCTGGTGGAGGTTCTGGTAATGTTACGACTTATTATGGTTCTGCTACGAGTGCAAGTTATACAGTAACAGTTGGTGCTGGTGGTGCTGGAGGAACAAGTACAGCTGGTACTAATGGGTCAGCTGGAGCAGGTGGTTGCGTGATTGTTTATTGGTGGGATAATTAACCCTATTAAAAATTCAAACGAGGTTATTTTTTTACGAGTGTTTTAAAAAGATTCGCCTTCGGCTTGCGTCTTTTAATATTCAGAATATTATTACAATTTTTAACAGGGTAAATTTTTATGTTTTGGAAAAATAAAAAAATTGCTTTAATTTTAATTATTGCGGTTTTGCTATTGATTAATGTTTTTAATCTTTATTTTTGGTTAAAAAATAAAGATAGTAGCCAATTAATAAATGATAATCAGTTAATAGAGAAAGATTGCGTTTCTAAAATTGAAGAAAAAATAGTAAGTGGGACTTCTTTGGCCGGGATTTTAGAGTCTGGCACAAAAATAAAAATTTTGTATGATTATTATCAATGTCATGAAGCGCAAAGAGAAGATATTTTTGTTTTTCAACCTGATCTAGAATTAAATCCAGTAGTTAAAATTATCAAAGGATTACCAGGAGATAAATTAGCAATGCAAGGAGATGGGAAAAATTGGAATATTTTAGTTAATGAGGAAATTTTAAGAACTTCCACTGGAGATGCTTATCAAGTTAATGATAATGCTTTTCAAATGCTTTCCTTATATATTAGAGATTATCAGGGCAAAATCCCTCCTAAAGCTCATTTGCTTTTAGGTAACACTATTTCTGGGTCTTTAGATAGCACCAAGTATGGTTTAATTGATATTTCTGATATAATAGGGAAAGTCGTGTATAAATAATAATACCAATATACGAATTTATACGAATGCGTTATTAGTATAATCGCAACGAGGGAGTAAAGTAAGAATATCAATTATTACTTTACGACCGAGCAAGAATTATATAGCGAAGCGTATATAATTAGTATTGCTTGTCGCAAATAAATATGGACAACGAAATAAAAAAAGAAATCGTTAATAAAAGAAAAACAAAAAAGCCGGTGAAAAGAACTAATTCTTTAGTTTTATGGCTTATTTTAGGTATATTAATTATAGTGAGCGGGGTGGTTCTATTTTTCAATTTACAAGCCGCTGGGTATTTAGAAAATATTTTCCCGACTGATAAAAATTTTTATTTGGTTTATTTAAATGTAGGTAATAATAATATGAGTTATTATGGTCAAGGATTAAAAAAATCAGGCGATTATTTAATTTTAGGACAGCCATTTTTTCTTAGACCTATAACCGATGAAGCTACTGGAGAAACAACCTTAAATTTAGAAAAATTATCTGATAATTTTTATCAACCATTACCAGAAATGAAAATCTCCCAACATAGCATTATTTTTATCCAGCAATTAGAATCAGATTCTCCAGTGGTTCAGGAATATAATAAAATCCAATGACGTTTTATAAGATTAGAAAAAAACTATTTTGGTTAATGTTTGCCTTGTTTTTTGTGGCAGGCTCAATTTTTGTTGTTTATTCATTTGGTTATCGTTTGGATACTAAAAATTGGGAAATTACTCAAACTGGTGGTTTAAATGTTAAAACTAGTCCTAAAGTAACAGAGATTATTTTGGATGGGGAAAAAGTTAATAAAAAGGCTAGTTTATTTTCTAATGAGGTTTTTTTAGAGGGGCTAATTCCCGACAATCATTTTTTGGAAGTTTTGAAAGAAGGATATTTTACTTGGGCAAAGAATGTTGAAATTAAACCAAAAATGGTGGAAAATTTTACCAATATCGTTCTTTTACCTAAAAATCCCTTAAGAGAAACAATTTATAATGCTACTACTAGTGAAGAAATAATTGATATTTTGCCATTAGAGGGAAGCGATGAGATTCTTTTAGAAACTAAAGAAAAAACTAAATTAGGGACTTATCAAATTTTAAAAACATTTAATAAAGGTAATGCTAATTTTTCAGAAATTTATAAAAAAAAGATTTCTACTTCAGATAATTTAAATTTGATAAAAAATCTTATTATTGATAAAGGCAATTATAGCCATTTTTTGATTAATTATTATGATCGCTCTTTAAAAAAACAAGTTTTTTATTTATGGGAGAAAAGTAGCCCTGAGCAAGCGAGTGATTTTTCTAAAGTTTTGAATGAATATTTTTCTAACCAGCCAGTTAAGGTTTTGTTTCATCCTTTTGAATATAATAAATTTTTTGTATCTACGGCTAAAAAAATTGGAGTTTTAGATTTAGATAAAAAAGAAGTAAATTATTTATCAGCCACCAATCCTTTAGATTTTAATATTAATAATAATTCTTTATTTTGGATAGATAAGGTGGGGGGTTTTTATTCTTATAATCTAATTTTAAAAAACATTACACCGATATCAATTTTAGAAGAGAAAGATTTGGGTGTAGAAAAAATACTCATTTCTTCTAATTCAGAAAATATTTTGATTTTTTTAAATGATGAAAAAATAATTTTAGCACGACCAGACGGCTCATTAAAAGAAATAGAAGAAAATATGAAAAATCCTGTTTTTTCTCCTGATAATAAAAAAATTGCTTATATTTCTGGTGGTGTAGTTAGGGTTTATTTTTTAAGTGATATGGCGCAAGATATTTTTAAAAAGAGTGAGGAGGGGCTTGATATTTTTATTACTGATAATATTATTTCTAATTTAGTTTGGTTTAAAGATTCATTTCATTTAATGATACGCTCGGGAAATAGTATATTTTTTGCTGAAATAGATGACCGTGATAAAATTAATGTTTTTGAATTGCCTTTAGGGTCAGGAGATTCTTATTGGAATAGCGAAGGATTTCTTTGGCAATTTGGTTCTAAAATAGTTGAAAAAATAAATTTAATGATTGGAGGATAATTTATAATTTTGGGGTTGCCCCGCACCTTTTCAGGATAAAATTATGTTCTATATTTACATAATTAAAAGTAAAAAGAACGGTGAATTATATATTGGTTTTACCAATAACTTAGTAAAACGCTTAAAAGAACATAATTTAGGTCTATCATTGCATACCAAAAAGTATATTCCATGGAAAATAGTGTATTTTGAAGGATATAATAATGAATATGATGCTAAAGATAGAGAAAAGAAATTAAAACAATTTGGTAGAGTTTACAGTCAATTAAAACGAAGAATTAAATCAAGTCTCCAATCCTGAAAAGGTGCGGGGTTGTATTTTTATAAAATTAGAGTAAAATTTAGAGTATAAGGATTTTAAATACTCATGCTTAAAGACGATGATAAGCAAAAAGAACTAGCCGAAAAATTATCGGAATTTTCCCTTCAAGCTAAAGAACGGGAGGCTAAATTATTAGCGGAAAAAATAGGTAAGGAATATTTAAATCTTTCTATTATTACTCCTCAAACTCAAGCTTTAGAGTTAATTAGTGAGGAAGATGCTAAGAGCGCTCTTTGCGCTCCTTTTTTATTGAAAAACAAAGAAGTGAGCTTAGCTTGTAAAAATCCGCAAATGGAAGCTACTAAAAGAATTATTGAAAGATTAGAACATCGTGCTTTTACTGTAAAAATTTATATTGTTTCAGAGTCTTCTTTAAAAGAAGCTTGGGGAAATTATAAATTAGTTTCTTTAAATCAAAAAGAAATTACTGGTAAGATTGATATTAATCCTGATAGCTTAGCTCAATTACAAGCTAAAGTTTCTAATTTAAATTCTTTAAAAGAAGAAATGGCTACATTTCAAAGTCCTTATACTTCTCAAATCTTAGAAATAATTTTAGCCGGTGCTTTGGCTATTGATGCATCTGATGTACATATTGAAGCGGAGGAAAAAGTGGGCCGGTTGCGTTATAGAATTGACGGTGCTCTTCAAGATATTTATGATTTAACTTTAGCTCACCATCGTTCTATTTTATCACGTATTAAACTTTTAGCAGGAATGAAAATTAATGTTCATTCGGCGGCACAAGACGGTCGTTTTACTATTAGAACTAAAGAGGCGCCGATTGAAATTCGCGTTTCTATTATTCCCAGTGCTTATGGAGAAACCGTGGTGATGAGAATATTAAACCCTAAAAGCATTCAATTAAAATTGGAAGATTTAGGTTTTCGTGCTGATGATTTGGCAATTATTGATGAACAAGTAAAAAGACCCAATGGCATTATTTTGAATACTGGTCCGACTGGTTCTGGTAAGACTACTACTCTTTACGCTTTTTTGCGTAAAATTTATGATCCAGAAATGAAAATAATCACCGTAGAAGATCCAGTGGAATATCATATTGAAGGACTCACTCAAACTCAAGTAGAAGTAGAAAGAAATTATACTTTTGCTAATGGTTTGCGTTCTATTTTAAGACAAGACCCAGATGTTATTTTAGTCGGTGAAATCAGAGATGGTGAAACAGCAGAAATCGCTATGAATGCAGCCTTAACCGGACATTTGGTTTTTTCTACTTTACATACTAATGAAGCAGCCGGTACTATCCCGAGGTTATTAGATATGAAAATTCAGCCAGCAATTTTATCCGCGGCTTTAAATATGGCGATTGCTCAGCGTTTAGCTAGAAAACTTTGTGTGCATTGTAAGCAAAAAAGAAAATTAGAATTATTAGAATTGGAGAATATGAAAAAAATAATAGCTCAAATGCCCGAACGAGTAAAAAAACCAGAAGTTAATGAAAATACAGAAATTTATGAAGCTAAAGAAGGGGGATGTGATAAATGTAATTTTACTGGTTATAAGGGGAGGTCAGCTATTGTAGAATTATTATTAGTTGATAAAAACATTCAAGAAATGATAAATCAACCGCAAGCACCTACTATGCCAGCTTTAAAAGAAGCGGCGATTAAAGGAGGAATGGTAACAATGGAGCAGGATGGAGTTTTAAAAATTTTAGCTGGTACAACTAGTATTAAAGAAATAGAGTCAGTTTTGGGTGAGTTTATTTAAATGGACTTAAAATAAAATCTCGCCCCATCTAAAAAGATGAGGCGAGATAAAAGACAGTCTTAACCCGGAGGCAATTTCTTGTGCGAGGCACAAGGTCAAGAATAATTCCAAGGAATAGCCCAGTCGGAACCAGAGTACCCTCAAAAAGACTCCCTAGAAGGCATTATAAATTGGAGATAGCGCCAATTGCCTCCAGATTAAGAAGGTCTTTTTTAGCTTTAAAGACATTTCTATTATATCATATCTGAAGGTGAAAGTCAACCCCGCACCTTTTACGAATATAACTTACGTTTTTGTCGCCGAAGGCGACTAATTCGTAAAAGGTGCGGGGTTAAGAGTGAGAGAATAATAAAAAAACATACCCGGTTGATTTTCAACAAGGATGTTTTAGGCCCAATTTTTCAAAATCGTAGATAATTAGTATAATATATTTGTAGGCCAATGGTCAAATTAGTTGTGGATAATTAATAGTGAGAATGTCAAAAACAGCAAAAAATATTTTAAAACCTGACCCGATTTTAGACTCTACTTTAAGACCAAAAAATTGGGTTGATTTTGTGGGTCAAGAAAAAATAAAAAAGAATATAAAAATTATTTTAGAATCAGCCAAAAAAAGAAAAGAAGCGCCAGACCATCTTTTATTATATGGTTCTGCTGGCTTAGGTAAAACAACTTTAGCACATTTAGTTTCTCAAGAAATTGGTTCAGATTTAAAAATTACTTCTGGCCCAGCTATTGAAAAGGCCGGAGACCTAGCTTCTATTTTAGCTAATCTTTCTGAGGGGGATGTTTTGTTTATTGATGAGATTCATCGTTTGAATAAAATGATTGAAGAGATTTTATATTCAGCCATGGAATCGCGAGTTTTGAATTTAATTTTAGGTAAGGGTCCTTCAGCGCGCACTGTGCAACTAGATTTGCCATCATTTACTTTAATGGGTGCTACTACTCGGGCTGGAATGATTTCTAGCCCCTTGCGTTCACGTTTTGGAGCAATTTTTAAATTGGATTTTTATGAAGATGCTGATATTGAAAAAATAATTTCTAAAAATTCTAAATTATTAGAAGTAGAATTAGAAAAAAATGCCATTGAAATTTTAGCTAAAGCCAGTCGGGCGACACCAAGAATTGCTAATCGTTTATTAAAAAGAAGTAGAGATTTGGCAGTAGTGGAAGGAGACGGCATTATTACTGAAAATATTAGTAAGGAAATAATGAATTTATTTGAAATTGATGAAATGGGTTTAGAATCAACTGATAGAAAAATTTTGGAAATTATTATTGATAAGTTTAATGGTGGCCCAGTAGGAATTGGGGCTATGGCTGCGGCAGCTAATGAAGAAAGAGAAACCATTGAAGAAGTATATGAGCCATATTTAATGCGTATTGGATTTATTGAGAGAACACCTAAGGGTAGAGTAGTAACTGGCGCGGCTTATAAACATTTGAATTTATATAATCAAGATAATAAGCAGGAGAAATTAATAGAGTAAAAAGTTTCAATCCGCCTCATCGGCGGACCAAACCAGAAATCCGAAAAAATATCTAATGAAACAAATCCCAATCCGTTAGTTGATGAATTGTACATTGTGAATTTTTTCTGGCTTCGGGATTGGGAATTAGGGTTTTAGCATTATGTTAATTTTACCATTTGTTTTCTTTATTCTAAGCGAGATATATTTATTCTTTAACGCCTCTTGGTTTTGGTTGTTAATTTTAATTGTTTTTTCTTATCTTGTTTTGCGGTCAAAGGCCAAAGAAGAATATGGATATTTTAGGGCCTTAATTGTTCCGGTTTTGTTTTTATTTCTAAATCTTTATTTATATCGGGTGATTGATTTCAGTTTTCCGATAAATCAGATTCATTTAATTATCCTAGCTTTTATTTTTGCGATT
>Ga0172381_10006815_pt1 | contig 11405 bp, 11 predicted proteins | sample Leawel6488metaG_FD_119754 | JGI IMG/M metagenome (GOLD analysis project Ga0172381, IMG submission 119754) | Leachate microbial communities from a municipal landfill in Southern Ontario, Canada - Leachate well 64-88 metaG | ecosystem: Engineered > Solid waste > Landfill > Unclassified | place... | reverse complement strand
TCCTGCAGTTGCAGAAGCAGCAGTAGTGCCTATTCCGGACGAGATCAAGGGTGAGGCAATATACACCTTCATAACACTGAAGGATGGATTTGTGGAAAGTGAAGACCTGAAGAAACAACTGATTGCCCACGTAAGGAATGAAGTGGGCCCGATCGCTACACCAAAGGCCGTCCAATTCACTGATGCATTGCCAAAGACAAGAAGCGGAAAGATCGTCCGTCGTATCCTCAGAAAGATCGCGGGCGGAAGTAATGGCTCCGACATTGACACCTCAGCACTGATCGACCCCGACATTATCCAAGGTCTTGTGAAGGGCAGACAATAAAATTTCTTCCCGTCCCCTGGACGGGTTTAATTTTTCTCTTCAGATCGAACTCTTTACCAGATCGAATGATATTGTATAGACATCATCTTCTAATTTTGCATTTACATCCAATCCAGTACGATAGAAGAGATTGAGCATTCCGACATTTGTAGCAAGCACTTCTGCAGTGAACGTCTTGATGTTCCTTACTTTGCCAACATTGATCAGCAGATTCACCATATACGAACCGATACCTTTGCACTGCCAATCGTCCTTTACTGCGAATGATACTTCGGCACTACTATTCTTTGGATCCCTATCATATCCGCAAATGGCTATCATCTCAGTCACATCACGCTTCTCGATAAAGACCCCAAACGTCATTGTTAGGTCATAGTCTATATTTACTTGGCTCATGCGCTCCAGTCTAGGCTGGATCTGCCTTACAGACATGAACCTCTGTTGCAACGTCTTCGATGAAAAGGAATAAAAGAGTTCCTTTACCAGATCTTCATCTGTGGGCTTCAAGGGACGTATAAACATCTTCTGCCCATCAAATTCATTATAGAATTCAAATTCCTTCGGATATGGCGCACCGAGATAGGAACGCTTGCTTTGATCTTCAGGAAGATATCCCATTGCAACAGCGATATCCAATAATTTTTCTCTATGATTCGGATGTGCAACGTTAATCAATTCCAATGCACGAGCCGCCAGTGTCTTTCCCCTTAGATGTGCAATTCCATATTCTGTTACTACGTAATGAATATCTTCTCTCGTCGCTGCCACACCTGCACCTTTAGGAATACTGGGAATTATTCTGGAAATACTTCCATCTACCGTTGTGGACGGCATAACAATAATCGAACGTCCTCTTCCGATTATCGCCCCTCTTATGAAATCAGGCATGCCCCCAGGATTTGGAACATAATCCAATCCTGTTCTGTCCGAAAGTACTTGACCTGTCAGATCCACCGTTGATGCAGTATTGATCGCAATCATCTTACTGTTTTGGGCAATTACCACTGGATTATTGGTGTAATCTGATGGATGGAACTCAATTGTCGGATTATTATTGACAAAATCTATCAATCTTGCAGTGCCGATAACAAATGAAGTTACAATCTTATTCGTGTGAATTGCCTTCTTACTGCCATTGACGGCACCGCACTCCACCAGATCAATAAGCCCATCGGAGAACATCTCCGTATGAATTCCTAAATTCTTCTTATCCTTGAGTTCCCCCAGCACTGCATTGGGTATCTTGCCTATTCCAACCTGTATCGTAGCACCGTCGGCAACCAATTTAGCCGTATTGATCGCAATGGCCTTGACTACTTCCGGACTGACCGCCTCATCATCCATCTCATGACCCACTGGATAATCTACCTCGACCAGATAATCGATCTGGGAAACATGGATGAAGGAATCACCGAGCGTTCTGGGCATTTGCCTATTCACTTCTGCGATCACTACCTTTGCAGCTTCCACAGCAGCTTTTGTAATATCTACTGATGTTCCAAGTGAACAAAACCCATGGAGATCTGGGGGGCAAACCTGAATAATCGCCACATCAACGTTTATCCTTCCAGATCTAAACATATATGGTAATTCAGAATTATGAATCGGAGTGTAATCTGCGTGACCGTTCATCACATCTCTTTCAATTTCTGAATCCATGTAGAAAGAATTGATTCTGAACTTCTTTTGTACCTCATCATCAATGAATGGTGAAGGCAGGAAAGTGAACGGTGTGAGTATCTTGTTGTCGTGAGATGTCTCTTTTTTTAGAAGATTCTCCACGATATACTTGGGACGACTGCAACCTCCGCTTATAAAAATCGTATCGCCAGGCTTGACGAACGATAGAGCCTTTTTAGGAGTTGATACCTTGTCTTCATAATCGTCACGCCAGTATTTCATCTCAAACCCACCAATTTGTTATCGGGCTATTTGTTTATAAAAGCTCTTTACTGTCGCGAAAAACGCTGAATCACGTCAGCAAGGTTCTTACCTAACTCCTTTAGAGCTTTCATTCCCCTTATATCCTTTTCATAGTCCATTGGATTCTTACCGTTCACAACAGACAGTGGTGTCGATCCCACTACAACCATCTGATTTGCCAACATCCAGTTGACAAGCTCAGAATAAACCATGGTTCCGCCGTCACGTTCTTGAACGACGATTACCGCACCGACTTTTCCCTTCAGAACATTTCCACCGGTCATGGCACATAATCCCGCTCTCTCAAGGAACATTTTCAATTGTGCGGTACACGAACCATAATATGTGGGTGATGCAAGAATAATCCCATCGGCACTATGGAGTTTCTCAAGATAACCGTTCATGCCATCATCCTCATTGATACATCTTCCATCACCGCGAACTTCACATGAACTGCAATGATTACATGGATTCATATGATCCTCATACAGCTGGATATATTCGGTTTCAATGCCTTCCTTCTCTAATTCATCTAAAACCACGTTCAAGGCATTGGATGTATTTCCGATAAGACGGGGGCTTCCGTTAAGTGCAACGACTTTCATTGCCCCTCGTATGTGTGAAACTTGATTTTAAATAAACGGTTACTCGCCCATCAAAGAATTGATGGCCAATTCTGATATATCTATCGAATATTCGCATATCCTTCTCATACTCGAAACGATCATATTTATGGAAACAATTGTATCTGCTGGCATACCTACTGCGTATCTATTCATTTGTCTGCACAGATCAACTACCTTAAGCGTTTCTTCGATGCAATCGTTAGCCTCATCAAGATCTTTTTTAACAAACGTCTCCAATGCCCTACCGTACAACTTCGTTATTCTATCACCAAGAGTTAGCATCTCCATTCTCATTGAATTATCAAAAGGACCTTTCTCCATGATAGTACTACAATTCTTTGCTAATATTACGGCATGATCTCCCATTCTTTCGATAATTCTCGCAATCGTATAGAGATTTGTTACTTCCGCAGGCGTATGACCCATGCGCCTTGCTACAGAAATATCCTGATTGAACATGTTGGTCTGCCTTGTGATCAACCATTCCAAACGATCCACTTCTCTGTCCCTTTCTATTACTGCTTTTGCCCTACTGACATCACTGGATTGTATAGAACTGAAAGTTTCTGTAAGCATATTCTTTACAAGAACCTTCATTCTCTCCACCCCTCTACTCAACTTCATTTCGGAAGGATCTACCAGATCTCTTACAATGATGACATTCTCATCCTCTTCCAATATTTCTAAACCGATTGCAATCTGAACGAAATTCCTTATTGTGTCTGTAACTGAACTAGAGAATTTTTCAGATGAATAGATTCTAACTGTGCTATAACCTGACATATATGCTCCGACAAGAATCCTAAAAAGAAAAATACAATCAGAAATGTCATCAACACAGATCTTTTTCTCAGAACGACCAATAGGCACTGCAGAATTCACAGAAGTAAGGATCAAACTTCCATCCTTCTGTGCCTGAATATTCACAGAATCATTCTTCTTTAGACCTGTTTTTACAATCCAATCTTTTGGCAATGTCACAATATATGATGAACCGCCAGTTTGTTGAATCTTACGAACATCCATACTCAATAATCTTCTTACTGTTTAAATATATATGTATTGTAAATATAGTTCTATATTGTCAATATAGTTGACTATATAATATGTCGATAATCTATATATTTATTATCGAAAATCTCTTTCATAGGGTGATTTAAACCTTGAATGAAAAGAGAAAGATGATTGTAGCTGTTCTGCTGACCGCTGTTGTCTGTATTGCTGGAACATATTCCCTTACAAGCAACAGTGGAAGCTCTGAGGACAGCGATTTAACGGTTACTGGCTCAACAACAATACAACCCATGATGAGTCTATTTCAGGAAGAATTTGAAAAATATGCAAGCGTTACAATGAACGTCACTGGTGGCGGTTCTGGTGCAGGTGCAACTGCGGCGATTAATGGGACCGCTGACATCGGTATGCTCTCTAGAGATCTAAAATCCTCTGAGATCTCAAGCGGACTTGTTGCACACGTAATCGCGATGGACGGTGTCGTCATAATTGTAAATTCTGACGTAGGTGTCACCGATCTTACTTTAGAACAATTGGCAAAAATCTATGACGGAGAAATAACCAATTGGAAGGATGTCGGCGGTATGGATCTTACTATCGCGGTTGTCGCAAGAGAGGACGGATCAGGAACACGTGAGTGCTTTGAAACAACAATGAAAACCGTTGATAGCTCATTTGTGATGAAAAACGATGTTGCCACCTACAATTCAACAGGCGGTGTCACATCCGCAGTCAATTCAACACCTGGATCAATAGGATATGTCAATCTCAACGCTGTAGAACACCTTTCCAACAACACAAAGGCAATCAGCGTAGACGGGATTGCAGCGACTTCTGCTACCGTCACTGACGGTTCATATGAGATCTCCAGAAACCTCATTCTTGTTACCAAAGGTGAAGCAACTGGGATGGCTGCTTTCTTCCTAAACTGGGTTATTAGTGAAGATGGACAAAAAATTGTTGAAGATGCCGGTTTCGTAAGGATCGCATAATAAGGTGAAAACATGTCTTCAGATCAGAACGGCTTCATAAAAAGATCAAAAAAGATCGATAAGGACAGCATCATGAGATTTGTTCTCATGGGCATTGCTTCTGTAACCGTTCTGATTATCATTTTTATTATTCTATTCGTTTTCGGCAACAGCATTGGTGCAATAAAAGACATAGGGATTGTAGAATTCCTTACCGGAAATACCTGGAAACCATCATCTGACGAATACGGCGCATTGCCTCTAATTACTGGCACAGTGTTGGTGACAGCAGGAGCAATACTATTTGCATTACCTATCGGACTGGCCTCTGCAATATTCATATCTGAAGTTGCACCCGAAAAAGCAAGGAACATTCTTAAGCCGATCAGCGAAGTATTTGCAGGAATTCCCTCCGTAGTCTATGGTTTCTTTGGACTTATCGTACTGGTACCTTTCCTGAGAGAACTATTCCCTGATCAATTACTGTATGGATCCTCTTGGTTAGCAGGTTCAATCCTATTGGGGATAATGGCCCTACCGACCATCATATCCGTATCTGAAGATGCTTTGAGATCTGTACCGAGTTCGTTCAGAGAGGCTTCTGTTGCAATGGGTGCAACCAACTGGGAGACCACAAGAAAAATCGTAGTGCCCGCTGCAATATCTGGAATTTCAGCCGCAGCGATCCTCGGTGTAGGAAGAGCCATAGGTGAGACAATGGCCGTAATGATGGTTACCGGTAACTCTCCACTAATACCAGAGCCACTATGGAACATCTTTGATATGGTCAGAACAATAACCGCAACACTGGCACTTGAGATTCCCGAAGTTGTGACAGGCAGCACACACTACTCTGCACTATTCCTGCTAGCATTAATCCTGATGATCATGGTATTAATCATCAATTATTTTGCAAAGATCATTGTCAAAAGAACAAAAAGAAAGTTCGGCGAATCTGTTTCATCCAGTGATAGTTTCATATCTAAACATATTTCCACAAAACGCATATCCTCTATGGAAAGATCTGCTGGACTTACTTTGATATTTGTATTGTCTATGATGATCATATCATTGTTCACAAATCTCATACTTTCCACTGTCATATCTGTCATATTGATTGTATTTGTCCTTATCATAAACAGATTATCAAAAAAAATCAGATCTGTTGACAAACAGAAAATAGCACACACGACACTTTTTATCGTAATGACGTTTGTGTGCGTCATTCTGTTCATTATCATTGGAGACATTGTCATAAAAGGACTTCCTGCATTAAGTTTTGACTTTATCACTGGTTACCCCAGTAACGAAGGCAGAAGCGGTGGCATCTATCCTGCAATAGTCGGTACGGTCAAACTGATCATAGGAACATTGATTATTGCTTTACCGTTGGGTATCACATCAGGTGTATATCTGTCAGAATACGCTGGAAATACAAGACTTACTAAGATAATCAGAAGTGCAATAGACACATTGAATGGAACGCCTTCGGTAGTCTTTGGACTGTTTGGAATGGCAGCACTTGTCATTTTTCTCGGATTAGGACACTCGCTTATTGCTGGATGTGTCACACTTGCGGTTATGGTACTCCCCGTTATAACTAGAACGACCGAAGAAGCTATATCTGCTGTTCCGAAAGATCTTAGAGAGGCATCTTTGGCAATGGGTGCCAGCAAATGGGAGACCACTACCAAAATTGTCATTCCGGCTGCATTCAGCGGCATACTGACTGGAATTATCCTTAGTTTGGGGCGTGCAGCAGGTGAGACAGCTCCGATCATGTTCACTGCCACAGTGGTCTTCCAGAGTTCAATACCGTCCTCTATATTCGACCCTGTGATGGCATTACCATATCACCTATACTATCTGGCAGCTGAAGTTCCTGGGTCAACAACAAACCAATACGGAACTGCACTGGTACTTTTGATTATTGTATTGTCAATGTTCATGCTGGCTTCGATCATAAGATATCACAGTAACAAAAACATAAAATGGTGAGAGAATGAAAGATAACGTAATTGAAATTAACAACTTAAATCTCTGGTATGGTGAAAAACAAGCATTGACAGATGTCTCCTTTCCTATCAGAAAAAACAAAATCAGTGCCCTCATAGGACCTTCTGGGTGCGGTAAATCCACTTTGCTGAGAAGTATCAACAGAATGAACGACCTCATAGCCAAATGCAAGATCGAAGGGCAGATAATGTATCACGAACAAAATATCTACGATCCGAATGTAGATGTAAATTCACTAAGAAAGAAAATAGGAATGATCTTTCAGAAACCCAATCCTTTCCCGATGTCCATACGTGACAATATCACTTACGGACCCAAGATACACGGGATAACCGATGAGAAAGAATTGGAAAAGATCGTGGAACGGTCTTTGGTGCAGGCAGCACTTTGGGACGAAGTCGGCGATAGATTAAATCAATCAGCACTGGCACTATCGGGTGGACAGCAACAGAGATTATGCATTGCAAGAGCATTATCTGTCTCCCCGGAAATTATTTTGATGGACGAACCGACATCAGCTTTGGACCCTCTTGCAACATCGAAGATCGAGGACCTTGCCTGTGAACTTGAGAAAGAGTACACAGTTGTGATAGTAACCCATAACATGCAACAGGCCTCCCGTATCAGCGACTACACTGGATTCATGTATATCGGCAAGATGATCGAATTTGGTGATACAGAATCAATATTCAACAGACCTACAGAAAATCTGACAGAAAGATACATCACAGGAAGATTCGGATGATACCATGAAAAAATTTGAAGACGAAATGAACACCCTGATCGAAGACACCGTAGAGATGGGCAAACTTGCATCTATAATGATAGAGAATTCCGTCAAAGCACTAAGTGAAGGAAATACAGAACTCGCCGAAGATACAAGCAAAAAATACACAAGGATCGCACAGTTAGATTCTTTGATCGAGAATGATGCCTTAAGAATATTGATGTTATATCAGCCTATGGCCTTGGATATGAGGGTTGTAGCAACAATACTCAAAATCATCACTTATCTGGAAAGAATTGGAAAATACAGTAAGAACATTGCCAAAGCTGCAATATTCCTCAGCACTACTCCCTCTGTGTACTCAATGGATGGAATACCGACAATGGGCGAAGTCGCCACAAAAATGGTCAAAGATGTTGTTCTTGCATTTGAGAATAGAGATATTTCAAAACTACATGACTACAGTGAAAGAGATTCGTTCCTTGATAGGATGAGAAAAGAGATTCTCAGGGAAAACATGGTCCAAATCCATGAGAACCCTAGCAGCGTGGATGCGTGCATCTATTACATCTCTGTATCACGATATATTGAAAGGGTGGGGGATCATTCATGCAAGATCGCTGAAAAGGTCACATACATGGTAACGGGAAAACATGTGGAGATAGATTGAAAAATCCGTGCGCCCTCTTTCTTTACACAATCATGCATACTAACTTCACAATAGTGAAGTAATCCTTATTAACTATGAAAGATGTGATACAGAACATTGGGTGTTTAAATGCTTGAAATTAAAAACCTGCACGTAGAGGCCGGTGAAAGAGAGATCCTCAAAGGCGTAAATCTCAAGGTCGAAGAAGGTGAAACCTGTATTCTATTCGGACCTAACGGTTCTGGTAAGTCCACATTATTGGCAGCGATAATGGGCTACGGATATTGTAAGATCACTGACGGCCAAATACTGTTTAGGGACGTTGATATTACAAATATGTCTGTAGATCAGCGTGCAAAACTTGGTATTGGCATGATGATGCAAAGACCTCCAAATGTTGTCGGAGTTAAACTTGGAACCCTTGTTCAAGCTGCCGCACAGGGAGATACATGCGTATTGGATAAATCTGATGAGTTCAGAATGGGCAATTTTCTTCAAAGAGATGTAAACGTAGGATTTTCTGGCGGAGAGATCAAAAGATCTGAACTGTTACAACTCACTGCACAAAAACCATCCTTTGTCCTACTAGACGAACCCGAGTCAGGAGTGGATCTTGAAAGCATTGACCTTATCGGAGAAAAAGTTCACGACCTGTTGTATACAAATAAATGCAAAACCCCTGAACGCGAGGGGCGTGTTTCATCGTTGGTAATAACACACACAGGTCAGATTCTTGACTACATCGGAGCTGATAAAGCGTACGTAATGGGTGATGGCATCATACGTTGCAGCGGACGTCCCATGGACATCCTAAAAGACATCAGAGAAAGAGGCTATGGGGAGTGCGACTCATGCAAACTAATAAAGATGTGAACGAGATAAAAAAAGCACTTGGGAAAAAGGGTGCATACGGACCTGACATCGAGATGGAAAAGTACAAGGAAGGAACGTACACTCCTGAACAGATCAAAGACCTTAGCAAGACTTCTGAGGACGTAAAAGACCGCCTGATCGATGTGGGTATAATTGCATCTGAGGCTGACCGTTCCGGAACCATCGTTTTCATCGATAACGGAATGAGCCATTGCTCCAATAAAATACAAGAGGGTGTAGAGATCCTTTCCACAAAAAAAGCTCTGGCCAAATACGATTGGCTTAAAGAGTATAATTGGAAAGCTATGGACCCCGCCAAAGACAAATACACTGCAAAAAGTTATTTGGAAGATTCAGATGGATACTTCGTCTGGGTAAAAGCAGGATATCATATCAAAAATCCCGTTCAGACCTGCATGCTACTCAATAAGGACAAATCCATCCAAAACCTTCATAACATCATTATTGTCGATGAAGGTGCATCATTGGAAATCATCACAGGATGTACCACTAGCAAACATGCAGATGAATCACTACACGTTGGCGTATCTGAAATTTACATAAAAGATGATGCTTCCTTGTCTTTCTCAATGATACATAATTGGGGAAAGGATACTGCAGTACGTCCCAGGACCGTCGCGATACTTGGAAAGAATTCCAAATATGTAAATAACTACGTTCTTCTGAATCCAGTAGGAACTCTTCAGAGTTTCCCTGTTGCTTATCTCAACGGTGAAGGCGGTACCTGCAGATACAATACGATCTGTTTAGCACATAAGGGCTCAGATATAGACACTGGTGGCTCTATAGTACTAAATGCACCCAACACAAGTGCCGAGATCATGTCGAGAAGCATCACCCGTGGCGGAAGAATGGTCACTCGCGGACGCCTGGTCGGCAATGCACCAGGTGTAAAAGCACATCTCGAGTGCAGAAGTATTGTCCTCGAAGACGGTGGCGTAACCCTTGCAATTCCAGAACTGGAAACGAGTGTCGCAGACGTTGAGATGACCCATGAAGCAGCAGTCGGAAAAATTGCCAGAGACCAAATTGAATACCTGATGTCCAGAGGCATCAGTGAAGATGATGCGGTCAGCATGATTGTCAGAGGATTCTTGGTTGGCGGTATCAAAGGCCTTCCTGATAACCTAAGAAAAGAAATTGATGATGCTGTCGAGAAAGCCAATTTTGGTAATTAAACTCCTTTAATAAACACCTTATTTTCCTAAATTTTATTTACCATTACTCAATTTATGAATTATGGGTGACAAAATCTTTATTGGAAATCTGCATGTTTGCACTTGTGGTAATTCTATCTCAACAATTACCGAAGATCCAATTCTCGATCTCTTGAATATTTTGGCAGACGAAGACACTTTGACAATAGTAAGGGGTCTTATGCGATCTGATATCAGATCGCCTTTTCCAAAAAATCTGTTCAATCTAGAGGACAAAAGACTATCAGATTGCCTGAAGGCCCTTTCAAAATCAGGATTGATAAATACCCATAGAGACGGATCCGCTCACGTATATTCTTTAAATAAAAACCGATTTAAACAGTTAACAAAGTTCTTTAATGAACTATCAGAACCCTAATTTTGTAAGAATATTTTATATTAAAAAGCAGATAGAGCGCCATGGCAATAATAATAGCCTATGATGGAATGAAGAACACCAAAAAGGCTCTCGAATATGCTATCGAACACTCTAAAGTGTACAAAGAAAAGCTATACATCTTTTCCGTGATTACATCAAAAGACATGCTTGACAAAGAGAAAGAACTTTTACACGTCAAAGAATATCTTGAAGATGCGGAAAAAATAGCAATATCAAAAGGTGCCGATGCTGAGATACTTCTTGAATCCAGCACTCCCGCGAAAGGCATACTCGAAGCTGCTGAAAGATTCGGTGTCAAGACAATAGTTGTAGGACGTTCTGATAAGACCGCTTTTGATAGGGCTGTTCTTGGCAGTGTCTCTGAATATGTTGTTCGCAATGCAAAATGCACCGTGATTGTTGTTCAGTGAACAAGCCCGAATGCTTTCAGTATTGATACAATAATTCTTTCTGGCGAAGGAGGACATCCTGGAATTAAGATGTTTACGGGCAATGTATCTCCAACGCCCTCTCCCACCACATCACCTTTAACGAATAATCCGCCTGAAATCGCACATGCACCACACGCAACGACCAATTTGTCATCTGGTACTGCATCGTAGACCTTTTTCGCAGCGATTAACATGTTTCTTGTCATAGGACCCGTAACGAGAATGATGTCGGC
>Ga0172381_10006812_pt1 | contig 11410 bp, 21 predicted proteins | sample Leawel6488metaG_FD_119754 | JGI IMG/M metagenome (GOLD analysis project Ga0172381, IMG submission 119754) | Leachate microbial communities from a municipal landfill in Southern Ontario, Canada - Leachate well 64-88 metaG | ecosystem: Engineered > Solid waste > Landfill > Unclassified | place... | reverse complement strand
TCATTTTAAACTCCTTAGTTGGTTACATAGATACATAGGGTAAGTCTGTAAATTTGAACCCAAATAAAAAATATTTTTAAAGGCACTAAATTACAGACTTACCCTATGTATTGTTAAGAAAGATTAATTATACATAATACGTCTAATATTTTTTAATAGTTGTTTCGCTATGGTTATTAAGCAATATCTAGCTGAATTTAATTCTTTTTTTATGTTTGTTGGCAAGAAAAATCACTGTAAAGAATATTTTCTACAATTGTTTCCCAATTTTCATCACTATCTATTGTAGTATATTCTGTAATGATCCAATCGATATCATTATCGCTTAATACAAAATTTAAGTCATTTGCTACTTTTTTAACATCATCTGTAATAATCATTTTAACTCCTGTTGTTTAGTTATTGTATTCCGTTAATACATGTTTCTTAGTATTATAGTTAAATTAAAAAATAAAAAAAATAAAAAAAGTTTCTTAGCTGAAAGCAAATAACAGCTAAGAAAGTAACGGAGATGAGAAACAAAAATATTTATTTATTGCCCTAGTGTATAGGGCAACCAATTACTTTGCCGTGGGCTTTTTTACAATATCCACATTTAGAACAATCGCCAAAGCAAGCATAATCAGCAAATTTTAAAATTTCTTTTTTGCATTTTGGTATATCAGCCATTCTATGCACTTTAACACTTGATACCGCTTGAAAAGTATTGAAACCGTCACGACGAAAATTTGAGCAATTAATAATTAAATTTTTTGGAACTACCATATTATTATAGATTAAATCACTCCTATGAGTATATGTATAAAACATAATATTAGGTAGTATTTCAGCAATACGAATTAATTTATTTACACAGTCGGCACTGTGTAAGTCACCACTTTCATTAATTCTAACATATTTCAATGGTGTTTTTAGTTTACGATTAAAAGCTACTTGGATATCCTCCGCAATTTTAAATGCGTCGTTTCTTAACCAATACGCCTCTTGGCGTGTTCTATATGGATAAGTTGCAGGATATCGTTTTTCACTCTTAAGAGCATAACAATCAATGTTACATAAACCTAAACGCTTTGAAGGGCAATTATGAGCACTGCCCATATTAAAGATTAGTGTATCTTTACCAATCTTTAAATTACCTACTGCGTATTCCATCATATTTTTTATGTTCTTAGTCATTGTAAAACTCCTTAGTTGTGGTTACATAGATACATAGGGCAAGTCTGTAAATTTGAACCCTTAGTATTTATTGTAATAAGTTGTTATCCCTTGTTACATAGATACATAGGGTAAGTCTGTAAATTTGAACCCTTAGTATTTATTGTAATAAGTTGTTATCCCTTGTTACATAGATACATAGGGCAAGTCTGTAAATTTGAACCCTATGTATTATTCCTATTTAATTAATACCACTCTCTAACAATACATAGGGCAAGTCTGTAAAAAAAGCCCCCATCACTGGGGACTTCTTTTCATTGTAACCACACAATAAAATCTAGTTAATTACTTTTTTAATTGCCTCAACGGCTAAGTCAATATCATCGCCCTCCACATAGCCCTCACCCTTATAATTTTCAATCTTACTTAGTTCATCACTAATAAATTGTTTAAGGTATTCTAGCTCTATCTGTGGCTTAATTTCACACATAATAAACTCGTCAAAATCATAGTTAGTAATTAAATTACCATCACTCTCATCAGTGATTAAATTATATAAATCAAGTTGTAACCCATAAAACTTAGTATCAGTTTCATCTGTATTTAAATATAATCTACACTCAAAATCTTCTGTGCCAATTTTAATAGCACTTGGACAACTAACTTGAATATCATTATCCATAACTAATTTATGAATACAACCAAATTCTTCAATATATACAACTATCTCAGTATCATCAAAAGTTGCAGGTTTTTCAATATACGCTTTAATATTAGCGTATTCTAATACTTCCCTAGATTTATTACATTCAGATTCATATGTATCTATATGTAAAGCATTAGCAGTTGCAGTAAACACACCTAAAGCACTTTTAATTGCATTTTGTCGTGGTATAGTTAATTTGTACTTTGATAGTTCAGTAAATACCTTCTGTGCGTTATGTAATTCAGTTTTATCAATAGTTATTTCTACATTTACTTTTACAATATTATTCATTTTTAACTCCTTGTTGGTTACATTCATTTTTAACTCCTTGTTGGTTACATAGATACATAGGGTAAGTCTGTAAAATTGAACCTTTACAATATCTTAGATATACGGTCAATGTTATATCTAAAAGTGTTGTTATCCTCATTGATACCAACAAGTTGAGTTTTACTTTTATTATACCAATATAAAAATTTAATTTTATTAGAAGTACCTAACACAACAAAATCACCTCTTTTTAATTCTAGGGCTTTTTGTCGCTCTTGCCATCTTTGATACCATTCTTTTTCCTCTTTAGTTAGTTCAGTAAGTTCATTAAGTTTTAACCACTTATTAACCATACGTTTAGAACAATTATAAATACCCGTCCAACCTACACTAACTGTTTTAACACAATATTGACCTTTATCACAAAACATATGATTAAACATTAATTGACCTATAACTTTATTAGTACGTTTGACTACTATTTTTTGTAAAGTCCAAGCACCACCATTTACACTAGCTTTAGTCACAACTTCACTTGAATTTTTATCATTATCCCAAGTGTATTCACGTACCAATTCATTAATTCTTTCACTTTTTGAATTTGCTGTGTTACTTCCCCACCATCCCATAATAAACTCCTTTAATCTTTTGTTATTGTTAGTTGGTTACATATATACATAGGGTAAGTCTGTAAATTTGACCCCTTTAGTATAATTCATGAGTTAAATTATATTGGTTAAGTTTTTTAAAAAAGGTTTTTGTAATTAATTCGTTTCCAATTTTTTTGATATTGTCTATATGATACTCAATAGGTAATATAGTTATCCATTTAGTGCCACGATGTATAGCAATAAACAATTCACCTAACATATTTTCATATATACAATGAGTTGAAACTGTACCATATAATTTAGAATAATGATGATGAGTTATAAATATACTCCCAGTATTAACAGCGGTTATAAATGAGTCTATTGTATCACATTGTACACGTTCATTAAAACGGGCTTGAAAATGAAATGACATATTTTTTTTTGACATAATTATTAACTCGGGTAACATTTTTTATCTCCTTCTTATTACTTAGTTACATAGATACATAGGGTAAGTCTGTAAATTTGAACCCTATGTATTATACATATAACAAAAAAAAAGGCTAATCAATTTGACTAGCCTCTCTTATTTTAGCGTTTATATTGTTCCCAAGTTATAAGCGTTTCAGCTTCATCACAAGGCTCGTCAATTTCAAAGTCTTGATAGTTATGGTTATATGAATAAGTGCCATGAGCAAGCTTTAAAACTTCACCACCACCACATCTAGTAGTTACATAGATTTCATCCGACTCAAGTTTACTATGAATATATTCAATATCAACGTCATCGTCATCGTTTTCTATCCATTCAGTTAAACCTCTAACTTCGCATACTTTAGTTGCTTTAGTAAAAGCCGTGATTTCATCATTCTCAAGATAATCATCAAGTTTTTTTTCATCTATGATTGCTTCGGTAATTTTTATTTTAGCTTCATCTAGTTCTTTTACTAGTTCACCATCTTCATACTCCGCCCAATCTGTTACTTTGATTATTACTTTTAACATTTTTAAATCCTTTGTTATTGTTAGTTGGTTACATAGATACATAGGGCAAGTCTGTAAATTTGAACCCAGTAAAAAAAATATTTATAAGGGTAATTTTTTACAGTCTTCCCCTATGTATTGTTAAGGATAGATATATAAAAATAAAAAAATAAAAAAGATAACCACCTAAATTTATAGGTGGCTCTTTTAAAAAATTTAATCTTCGATTTCGACCTCAGTCCAATCCTCTATTTTTTCATCAATCTCGTCAAAAATTTGATTAAAATTATCTCCATAAAATCCCCAACAAGAATCAAGTTCCTCATCAAGTTTATTATGTTCAAAGCCGTAAACATCACCTCGAACATAATGGTCAAGAGTTGTAATCTCATTTTTAAGATAGCCAAGAATTTGCTCTTTACGTTTAGCTGAAATACGTTTCCAACCATATTCATTTCTAACTTTTTCATTAGTTATATATATAAAGCCAAGTTTACCGCTATCCCAAGGGCAAGAGAAAGGTGTTGTAGCAATAGTTTCACCACTATGAGAATACATATATACGGGTAATGAAATATGCTTCTTTTCAATTCTATTTGCGTCCTTAACATTATCAATATCATGCTTATCACCTAAATTCGAGTACCCACCTAAAAATACACAAGTTCCTAAATTATCCCATTCTCTAGGGCTTTCAGGGCTTTCATCATATTTGATAGTTAGTGTTTCATCACCTTTAGTATATTTCTTTACAATTTCGCTCATTTTTTAATCCTTTGTTATTGTTAGTTGGTTACATAGATACATAGGGCAAGTCTGTAAATTTGAACCCAGTAAAAAATTATTTAACTCCTGTAATGCGTTCAACTTTATATCTAAAAGTCTTTTTAGCATCATTGACACCAACAAATTGAGTTTTAGACTTATTATACCAATACTTAAAAATAATCTCATTAGAGCTTCCCAAGATAACTATATCGTCAAGCTTTAAAGCGTTGATTAGCTTATTACTAATTCTAACATTTAACCAATTACTATACCATTTTTGAGCGTATTCACTTAATTCTCTACCTTGATTAATTTTTAACCATTTATCAACCATACGCTTAGAACAATTAAAGTAGTAAGGGCATTCATCTGTAGTCATAGACTTAACCATATATTGACCCTCACTAAGGTGTATCTTATTAAAGACTAAATACGCTATTGCCTTATTAGTAGCTTTGTTAGTTACTTGTTGTAGAGTCCAAGCACCACCATTTACACTAGCTTTTGCTATAACTTCACTTGAACTTTTTTCATTATTCCAAGTTGTTTCGTCCACTAGTTCCGAAATTCTTTCGCTCTTTGTTGTTGCTGAATTACTTCCCCACCATCCCATAATAAACTCCTTTAATCTTTTGTTATTGTTAGTTGGTTACATAGATACATAGGGCAAGTCTGTAAATTTGAACCCTTATAGAATTTGCTCTTTAGTTAATTACTCCTTACCAATACATAGGGCAAGTCTGTAAAAATGCCCCCTCTAATTGAAGGAGCATTTTTTGTATATTGTAACCACACAATAAAGTCGTTTACATATTATTGTTCAATTCCGTTATAATTTCTTCTAGTACGTCCACATCTAAATCCCAATATTGGACGTTGGTAGGTGGCTCTCTTCTATTACAATTAACATAAGTGTACACATCAGCACTACATTCATTTAGTGTCTCTACGGAGCTATACGACTCTCCAATACTATGAACGATAGGTGATTGAGCTTCAATCTCAGCCATTGAGATAGTTTTACTTTCTTGTGTTTGTACTATACTAACTATAACGTCAATCAAGTGACCTTTAAGGGACTTTGTAGTCTCTTCACTAGGTATAGCGTCAGCCGTTGCTGCAAGTACACCTAAAGCCGACTCAATAGCGTCCATCTGTTCTTGACTATCCGCTTTGCTTGATAGTTCAGCTAACACGTTTTGTGATTTACGTAAGTCATCTGTATCAATTAACATATTTACATTTACATTTACTAAACTCATTTTTAACTCCAGTTGTTTATTATTCTTTGTTACATAGATACATAGGGTAAGTCTGTAAAATTGAACCCGTTATTTATTGTTATACTCATACGATAGTAAGTGTTTCATTCGGTTTAATTCAGTTTTTGAAATTTCATAGTTTTCACAAATTTCAACATCTGTGTATCGAGATTGAGTTATTTTAATACCCTCACTTGTTACAACTTCCTTATCATATACATCTGAAAGAATTCGATTTATATCACAAGCTAAGAATACTTGTTGTCCGTTGTCTGCTACTACTGTTGCATTATTATCTATCATCATTTTAAATCCTTTGTTGGTTACATAGATACATAGGGTAAGTCTGTAAAATTGAACCCTTTAAGTAAAGGACTAATTTTACAGTTTTACCCTATATATTGATAAGGAGAAATACAAAATAAAAAAATAAAATTAAGAAAAGCACCTTTTAAAAGTGCTTTCTCGTCCTTGTATTGTTATACCCTTATATGGGTGGGCTGTCAGTTTCTAAGATTGCCCGTATGGGCTTATTGAGGTGGGTCTCTGCTCATCTTTTACCTTCTAGGTTTAAACGTGTTTACCTGCGTTAATCTTATCCATTACTTCATTGAGGGGTGTGAGTGGGAAATGTAAATCTCGTTCAATTTTCAAACCTAAAGGCAATTTAATGTCTTCAATCTCTTGTATATTGATATATCCAAGTTCAGCACATTGAGGGTCGCCAAGAGTTACAAAGCCAAACGCTTCTTTAGTTTTTGGGTCATACTCAGTAATGAACCATTTTTGAGGTCCAAGTGGATTGAATAGTTTAACTCTAACTTTAATCTTATCAAGTGCCATATTACCTGTAGATCCAAGTGAAGGTATTGATTTTAAAATTGTTTCTGTAAAAAGTTTCATAATTTTATTCCTTATTGTTAGTTGGTTACATAGATACATAGGGTAAGTCTGTAAATTTGAACCCTTACAAAATTTGTTCTTTATCATCTGTAAAATCCCAAAGATACCTATATGTATTTAATACATACGTTTTAGCGTCTTGTGATAGCTTCTCAAAGCTTATCTTTTTTCCAAGGTGTGAATATGTAGGCGTATCAATTTGGTGGTCGTACCCCTCGTGACAAGCAACTCCACAAGGATGAAAAGGGCTTTGACTACAACTAAGTACCCAAAATTGACCATCTGTTTTATTTCGATAATTTCCTGTCATTACAATAGTGTAACAATCCGCTGTTTCATTTTTAGTGTTTAAGTTACTATATACACGGACTTTTTTAGGGCTTCCATCTTCATTGAAAAATGATGGATAGCGTGTTTGATTCTTTTTGCTGATTGGATTAAATTTGTGATTCATTTTTAAGTTCCTCTTTGTGGTTACATAGATACATAGGGTAAGTCTGTAAATTTGAACCTTTAGAAATATATGTAGTTTTTAATTAAAGTTCTTCATATCAATACATAGGGTAAGTCTGTAAAAAAAGCCCTTTAGTATTTAATCTTATATGTAATGTACATAAGTGTTACAATTAAGATTAAGGCTAGAATAAGATTCCCACCTATTCCAAACCTTATATCTAATAGCTTAATCACTTACACCCCTTAGAGTTCTTAAAGTGTTTGCAATATGTTCAATTCCAAACTCGCTATATTCACCTTGACAAATAGCCTCTATATAAGCGTCCGATAAGCCTTGATTGATTGCCCCTTGTATTCGTGCGTTTAATTTACGTTGAGCCTCAGAAGCCACCTCTACGGCTTTTATTGAGCTTGTATCATTAAGGTTTAACTCTAATTGTTCACCTTCTAAAATTTCACGTTCTATATCTTCATGCGTTTTTATACTACGTTCCCAACGTCCTAAATATTCAGCTAATTCGTTACGAGCATTTACACTATATAAAGTATCACCTGTAAAGCAATGACTATCGATTTGGTCTAGTAAATTTGAGAAGTCTTTAAATTTGTCGTACATTTTTTAATCTCCTGTTAAGTACATTTATACATAGGGTAAGTCTGTAAAAAAAGCCCCTCAGTTCTAAGGGACTTTTTAAGGATTTTAAGCTACTTTATAATACCTAACTCAGTTAGTACCTCGCAATATACCTCATACGCTTTTACCTTTGTTCTAGGTAGTTTAACATTGATTTTTAAATGGTCAAACCAACTTTGAGCACTTTTAACCGCATTAGCACCTCTTGACATTTTCATTCCACGTGTTTCAAGTTTCATTGCACCTTTAATAGCTAACAATGTAAATACGGCAGTTGCTTCTTTACCTACAAAGCTAATAGCTCCACTTTCACTTACTACGATATTTTTCTTTGCCTCAGCTAGATCTAAATTTTTCATTTTTTAATTCCTCATTGTTGTTGGTTACATAGATACATAGGGTAAGTCTGTAAAATTGAACCTACACACAAAATAAATCCGGAAAATGACACTCCTCTTCTGTAAAGCCACAACTAAGGCAAGTTATCTCATCTAGTTTTAATGTTTTATCTATCAAAATAACATCACCACAATTACCACACGTACATATAGACACCTTTGCAATTTCACTACATTTTTGAGCTAACTCATATTGAAGTAACACTATTGACTTATCATATATAGTGTTAATATCATTAGTAAATCTTTCCACAAAATACTCAATCAATGGTTTACATTCACCGCCATAGTCTTTGCGTTGATTTATTAGCGTATTTTGTAATGAGTACCGCAATATACTATCACCTGTATAAACCGCATAACAAGCAGTTATAATATCAACTTGGTCTTTATATATGTTTGGTACATCTTTATAATTACTTGAATTAACTATCCATTGTAATTTGGTATCAATAAGTGAACCACCACTAATAACATTAGTTATAATTTGTACAATTTTTTTAGTAGTTATAATATTCATTTTTAAATCCTTTGTTGGTTACATAAATACATAGGGTAAGTCTGTAAATTTGAACCCAGAAAAAAAATATTTTTAAAGGACCATTTTTACAGTCTTTCCCTATGTATTGTTAAGGATAATAAAAAAAAAGAAAAAAAAATAAAAATAAAAAGAGTGCTCAATTGAGCACCCTCTTTTTTACGTTTTAAGCTATCTTAAAGCTATACAACTATGTAGGTCTCCCCACCAATAGTTATAGCTTTAATTGAGCTACATTTGTACTCTCTATGAACAATTTGAGTTGCTTCGGTTAATCCTGCGTCCGCTTGAGTAGAAGAAATTTTCTTTTTTGGAAGATATTCTTTTTCCAAGTCGGTCAATTCAATATCTTTGCCGTCATATTGGTAAGAAATTTGTGGTTTGTTGTGAGCTACAAAGTGAGCTACAATATAACTTTCACCTTTATATTGAACCTCAACACCATCAATTTTTTCACCCCATTTACGTTCTTTAACTTCAACGTCTTCTTTGAAGTTGTCGGTAGTTTTTACTACTCTATTTTCAACTAATGTAGAATAATCTACTTTAGCACCAATTAAAACAGTAGATTTAGCAACTTTACGATATTTGCTAGGGTCACGACCAATTGCGTCCTCAAATTTTGCAACACCTGAACGACCACCTTTTTTAAATTTAGGGTCTGTTTCAGTTACAATACTTGCAAAAGTTGAGCTATATGTTCTTACTAGGTCAGCTAATTTTTGTGAGTTAATAGTTTTCATTTTTAAATCCTTTGTTATTGTTAGTTGGTTACATTTATACATAGGGCAAGTCTGTAATTTTGAACCCTTTGTATTTTGTAGTAAGTTATTTCCTTGCTACATTTATACATAGGGCAAGTCTGTAATTTTAAACCCGTTGTATTTTGTAGTAAGTTACTTCCTTGCTACATTTATACATAGGGCAAGTCTGTAATTTTAAACCCTTTGTATTTTGCCCATATATACGATATGTATTTCCTATCAATACATAGGGTAAGACTGTAATTTTGAACCCTTTCATTATAATATAGAAACGTATAAGATTTTGTCAACGGGTATTTTTTACAGGCTTTCCCTATGTATCTATGTAACCACAAAGAGGAACTTAAAAATGACCGATTTAGAAACAAACAGACTTAAGATACTAGCAACACTATTTATTTTCATTACCGCTCTTGCTATTATAATCAATGTAGGTAGCTATATATTACCACCTTTAAGTGATTCGGATGTTGAATATTTAACTAGCCAAGAAGCTATATCTAAGTATAATAGCTATGATAATGATGTGGTAAATGTTTGGTAACTTTTTTACAGACTTACCCTATGTATCTATGTAACCACAAAGAGGATAACATAATGAACTTAGAAACTATTTTAACACACTACTTAACAGCAATGTTATGGACTGAAGAACTTGACACGGACTATGACACAAGCGACGTACATAGTGATAGTGTAACAAAAGCTAAAGAAGATATAAAAGCCTTTACAAGCGATTGTAAAGACTTATTAAACGGATGGACTGACGAACTAATAGGGCAGGATTTTTGGCTCACTAGGAACGGACACGGGGCAGGATTTTGGGATAGAGACCTACCCAATAGCCAAGAGATAACTAAGGTATGCGAAGCGTATAACATTAGTGCTCATGTGTTCACTATTGACGGACAGGTACACGCAGAATATTAGTAGTACATATGTAAGGGGCTTAATTTACAGACTTACCCTATGTATCTATGTAACCAAGTAACAACAACCAAAGGATAACAATGAACCACTACTCACGATACTACAACTACCGAAGCTACAACCGCAGAGGTAGACGCTAAGGATAGAACAGGCTAAGGGTAGGGCTAGGTCACTGACCCCCCCTACCTAATTTGCCCGTATAGGAGCATACATAGATAATATTCAAATAGTGTGACAAGTTGAATTTTTTAAATCGATCTCAGCCACCAGAATATTATCAATCTCCGTGACACGCTGCTGCACTCTTGTTAACTCGTGTTAACTCTTGTTCATTCTTGAATAGTGTTCACAAATTAGTGAACAGAAAAATTAATGAACAAACTCTACGACATACTACCACAAAAAAATCAAATATTATAATTGGGGGACAAAAACTCGGAAATGAAAATTAGGCATATTGTCTTTCTCTATAAAAAATTTTTGGGGGGTGGGGGGTATTAGCAGCCAAATTTCTTATTTTAAAAAAAATTTGGGGTAGGGGGGTCTGGACCATATAGGCGATTTTTATTTAATATTTATAATATGATCTATTTCGACCATATAAGTATTAATGGCTGTTTCAGCTAATTTATATTTAAGTAGAGTTTTAATCATATAACTATTCTCGCCATATCATTTATATCAATAATAGTACGCCCACTAGTTCCATAGTGTGTAGTATATTCGGCATCAGATTGAAATTGTACAGTATGCACTCCGCCATATGATATAAGAATATACTCAGTATTATTTGTATTTCTAACGATACAATTATAATATACTGATTTATATTTAATACCACCTTCAGTATACATAGTTACAATTCTACTGTAGGTTTGTCCTTTTTCAAATTTACATATATGTATATTAGTAAAATTATTAAATACGTTACTAAAAAAAGTATTAACGGCGGTTTCAGCTACAATATATTTAATTAGGGTTTTAATCATGGGTATTATCTAAATTATATCCAGTAACAACAGTAGAGAGATCTATTATTAATCTAACAT
>Ga0172381_10006811_pt1 | contig 11411 bp, 8 predicted proteins | sample Leawel6488metaG_FD_119754 | JGI IMG/M metagenome (GOLD analysis project Ga0172381, IMG submission 119754) | Leachate microbial communities from a municipal landfill in Southern Ontario, Canada - Leachate well 64-88 metaG | ecosystem: Engineered > Solid waste > Landfill > Unclassified | place... | reverse complement strand
TTCGGCTTACTTAATAATATCTTTCCATAACAAAGAGATAAAAGGGTTAAAAGAAAGAGAACAAAATTATGAGCAATACACTAAACTCTACAAAAAATATCTTTATAGCCCACAACCTGAAATCATTAATGCTGAATTTGATTTAGATTTATTCCCTCAAGAAAAATATGTTTTAGTAAAAGGGGATTATTGGCTAAAGAATATAGATAGTGTAAATATTGACACTCTATATTTTACAATGCCTTTAAGAGAAAGTGCAAATATTAAGTTTCAACAAATAAAATTAAATTCTCCTCATAAAGCAATAATAGAAGATACCATAAATCATTTCTTTGCTTTCATATTAGACAAATCATTAAAACCAAATGATTCAGTATTTATAACCTATAAATTAAGATTGGAAGAAATTAATAATGCTGGTTATCGTGATATGCATATCTCTCCTTTATGGACTTTAGTTGAGAGTAGATATTTTGTTATGACCATAGGTTATGGTTTATATAGAGAAGAAAATGGAGGGAAAAACTTTATCCCAAAAACTCTTCAAGAAATAAATTATTTTAAAGAAAGAAATAGATTACATTCTAATAGAATTAATCCTAAAATTAAATGCATTATTTCCTCTCCAATTAATCAAGTAATAGTAAGTGATGGAAATTTAAAAAAGAAATGGAATATAGATTCAAGAGCTTTTTATGAATATAATTCATATCCAGAAATGGATTTATTTAATTTTTCAGTTATTACATCTTCAAAATTTAAGAAAATATATATAGAGAATAATGGATATAAGATAAATGTATTTTATATACCTCAGCATGAAAAAGGAGCTCAAGGAATACTTGAAACGTCGAACATATTAATAAATAATTATACTAAAATTTATGGACAGCTCCCATATAAAACAATAAATATTGCTGAAGCAGCAAGCTATAGAGGAAACGGAGGTTCTTCTTTTGGAAATAGTTTAGTATTTCAAGAGGAAATGTTTACATATGATTTTTTAGATACCCTACACATCAATTCTGCAAAAATATTATTAGCTCATGAGATAGCTCACTTTTGGTTTGGAGGCAAATTAAACACATCATATTTGCCTGGAGCTTCAATTTTAACTGAAGGTTTAGCGGAGTATTCAGCAATGGAGCAACTAAAAAACTTTTATCCCTTCAATATAAGTAGGAAATACATTGAAATAATCTTAAAAAGAGCATCAAATTATGAAGATTCTCCATTAAATCAAGCTTTTGATGATAAATATGCACTTTATTATAAGGCTCCAGCCTCTTTTAGAAGGATTTCAATGGAAATGGGAAATCAAAAATTTGATACTCTTCTCCGAAATTATATTAATATATCTATAGGAAAATTTGTATCACTACAAGATTTCATATACTATCTACAGTCCAGTACTTTAAAGTCAGATTCTGTTATGATTGATGAGCTATTTCTCAAAAATATTCAATATTACTACAATATAAAAAGGGCTAAAGTAATAGCTTTGAAAAATAATAAAGTTGAAGTAAATGTTGATTTTCAGATAATAAAAAACATAATTACGAGGAAAACTTATGAATCATATCCGATTAATAACTCTGAACTAATTGATATTACATTCCTAAAAAAAGATAAAATTATTCATCAAGAGGAATTGAATCTTAATTCATTAAACACCACATTGTCTTTTAATCTTAATGAAGCTCCAGACTTAATAGTATTAGATTATAAATTTAAATTCATAAACAAAGCCAGAAAAAACTATTTTGAATTAAAGGATTAAGAATAATATGACAAATTGATTAATGTACTAAACAATTGATGGGTAATTAGTATTTATATACATTATTCTTCGTTTTCATTAGCTAAATAAATTTCTTCAATAATTTTATTTACATCTTCATTGATTTCATGTAGACTTTCTTTGCATTGGTCTAAAAGAGTTATGGCTTGGTTAATCTTGGATGTCATATCATCAATTGTTATATCTGTACCCTCCAATTCTTTTATAATTTTAGTCAGCTCTTCAAATTTTTCTGTGTATGTTTTTGATTTCATATCTCTAATTTTCTATATCATTAACTAAAGAAACAGCCTTTGAGTCTGCAAATAGGGTGGTAATTTGATCTCCCTTTTTAAGTTGGGAGGCAGATTTTATTATTTTATCATCAAGGTAGGTTATAGAGTATCCCCTTTTCAAGAGGTTTTTTGGATCAAGAATTTGAAGTATTTGTTTGTATTGATTTAGTGTTTGAAGTTCTCTTTCCAATCTTTTTGTTGAATTATTGATTAATTTTTGTTTTAAATCCTTCAGGTTTTGCTCAAAGTTTCTAAACTTTGAAATAATATAGTCTGCTAATTCTGTTGGTGTTATAGCAGTTTTGTTGGAAACCATTTCACAGACTGTTTCATTTGTTGAATGTCCTATTCCTGTTAGAACAGGTAGAGGAAAGGTTGTAATTCTTTTTACTAACTGGTAGTTATTGTAGCATGAAAGCCCAATATCACCACCACCACCTCTAATTATTAGAACTGCATCAAAATGTCCCTTAACAATTTCTATTGTGTCCAATGCCATAATCATACTTTCAACCGCATTATCTCCTTGCAGAAGGGATGGAAATAGATGAGTGTATATTTTGAAATGAGGCTCTTCTTTCATTAATATATTCATAAAGTCGGAGTATCCCTTGCTCGATTCAACAGATATTATTGCTAATCGTTTAGGCAAAAGGGGCATAAGTAGCTTTTTATTATTATCCCAGAGTCCTTCGAGTTTTATTTTTTTTATTGTTTCTTGTATTTCTTTTTGAAGCTCTCCAAGAGTGAAAAGGGGATCAATATCTATAATTCTTAAACTTAATCCGTAAAGAGCATCAAACCCAATTCTGCAATATAGCAAGGTTGTAATTCCATCCTTAAGGGGTTCTTTTGTTGTTGATAAGAATTTTTGATTAATTCTATTGTAGTCATCTTTCCAAATCAAAGCTCTGGTTTGAGCTACAATTTTATTTTCTGATTTTTCAACTAAATCGGGGTAGCAATGTCCTGAGTGAATATAATGGTTAATTTTCATTATCTCTGCCTTAACCCAAAAACAAGAACTATAGCGATTTAGTAATGTATTTTGAATGCTTGAAAGAACTTCAAACAAAGAAAAATATTTTATTGAGTTTAATTGAGTAGGCATGGTTAGAATTTCTTTTGCCATTCAATTAGCTCTTTCTTGTAGCTTTTGTAGAAGTATTTAAACCATTTGTCGCCCTTAAATTTGTCGTCAACAATATTGCTCTCACGTATTTTGTCAGAACGTTTAACTAAGTCGAGGGACATCATCATCCCTATTTTCTTTTGAGCTTCTTTTGTTTGTTTCCTCTTGTAACCCATATCTTTCAATGCACCTAAGGCTTCAAGTGAGCTAAAATAAAGTCTATATTTAACTAACTCTTCAACGCTTTTAATAATCAAGTCGTCGTTTGCCATATTAACCAATAGTGTTCTAAGAGGTTGGTGTTCAACGCTCATTTCCCAAAGTGCATTATCGTTCCAAAACTGTTCCAATGCTCCATAGTCTTTTATGAAACCTATTGTGTCGCCAATTGAGAGTTTATGCATTAGATTTTGTTTCATATTAACATATTCCAGAGGCTTTTCTATTTGTCTTTTTAGTTGGCGAATTTTTTGTTTATCTAATCTACACTCAAAAGAACCTTTAATTTGCATGGCTGTGTTTATGAGCTGATCGGCTTTTGTGAAATCGTTTCTTCTAACACAATCAAGAATATTATAAACAAAACCATCAACTTCATCTTGTTTCTTTTGGCAAACTTTTTTGTCTATAACCCTTAAATAGCTGTTCATAATATTAACTATTGTGGGGTCGGTTTCCATTTTGTAGGTTGTAATTAAATCATTTGTTTTAGCAACCAAACTATCTGCTTTTTCAACCTCTCCTTGAAAAATTGCGTATTCAGCTGCCGACATTCTTCTGGCTGTAATCTCCCTAATTGCAGAAGTATACATTTTTTCTACTTCTTTCTTCTCCACATCAATTTTTGCAAGACGATTTGCAGTTTCCAAAACTTCAAGGGCTTTATCGTAATTATTAACTGTCATAAATGACCTGCTCTCGTAAAACTTATCATCTATTTCTTTTCTTAGATTTTTTGTTTTAGTCTGCTCAACTGCCAGCGATTTTTCTGGTATAGGATTTTCTGAGGAAGGAATGTATTCTTGTTCAATTTTTTTAACGTTTTGTTCAGCATCAGAAATGCTATCTTTAAAATATTCAGCATATTGTTCTGTGTAGCCTTGATTTGGAACTGAGTTTTCTATGGAATCAAGTTTCATATCTACAGGAGTTGATGTGCCTTGAATTTGTGCAAGAGTTCTCAATACATCTTCTTCATAACTTCCTCCAACCAATGCAATTAGTTCTTTTGTCTTTCTAATTAAATCAAGTTTTGCTTCGCTGTTGCGCGGAGTATTAAGATTTTTAATTTGATTGACATAAGAATCAACAACACTTCTAACAAGACCATCAAAACTTGATGTATCGGATATAGATTGACGATTTCTTTGAAAATAATCATAAGTGTTCTGAACAAATTCTCCTGCTACATCTGCCCTGCCAATACTCATAGCCTTCTTACTAATCTCAACATGATCTTTGTAAATGCCAGTTTTGCAAAAATCAAGGTTTTTCTTAACCACAGATTTGTTACAAATCCCATAAATATCAACTTGGCAGAAATCATTTAGTTCTGAAAGGATATCAACTGCATAGGCATATTTACCTTGATTCATTAATGACATCGATTTCAAGAGATTCATATCATAAGCAAACGCAATTAGGTTTTGACAAAGAAGCTTTTCTTCCTCATCGGGCTGCATTTTTGATATAATATTTGTTAGGCGATTAGTTGTTGAAACTATCTTCCCACTATCTAAACTTATTTTAGCTAATTCATAGTTAGCCATAACGTTAAATGGCTGATATACTAATGCTTTATTTAAAAGCTCAGAGGCCATTATTTTATCATTATTTGCCATTGCCCCGACTGCCTTCCTATAAAACCAATTTCCAATTCGTGGCTCAAGGAACTCAATCATTTCATTATTTTGCTTAACCAATGTTTTCAATTCAAACCATTTTGCATAAATTTGATTGTCCGATTTATATATTTCATACTTTTCTAAAGTGTTATTTGATGTTTGAATCTGATACTTATATACTGGTATCATATCCAATTTCTCGGAAGATATTTTAGATAGAATTTCAATTTGCTTATGAATATCTAATATCACATCTTTTCTCTGAGTTTCAGAAAGTATTTGCGATATAGATAAGAAGGGTATTGAAATGAAAAGTGTGATAATAAAAAATCGCTTTAACATGATTTTGTCTTTATTTTGTTTGGGATAAAATTGTTCGGGCTGAGGTTTTAGGATTATTTATTGTGTCACATCCATTAACGCATCCTCCAGGGCATGACATAATTTCTATGAAATTGCCAGGGCATTCTCCATTTTTTGCGTATTGTTTTAGTTGTCGTATGTTAGCCTTATTCAGTCCGTCAATAATGATTTCATTAATTATGGATGGATCTTGTAGTGTTTTTTTTACAGATTCAACCACTCCTGTAACCATTGCATAACCTCTACCATGCCCCGATATTGATGGATCAAATTCTATTGGCTGGCATTGTTCAATATCTATCTCTGCAGCTTTGAAAAGAGCCTCAAGTTCTTCATAGGTTACAACAAAATCAACCTCATCTGTTCTAAATGCTTCACTTCTCTTCCCAACGCATGGGCTTAGAAAAACTGTTATTGCATCGGGGTATTGTTCTTTAATAATTTTGGCAGTGTAGACCATTGGAGAAAGGGTAGTGGAAACATATGGTTTTATTTCAGGAATATGTTTATAGACAAGGTTCATCCATGAAGGGCAACATGATGTTGTCATAAATGGAGCTCCCTCATGTAGCCTTTCAATCAGTTCTTCTCTTTCATTTTCTGTTGTAATATTTGCACCTTTTGCAACCTCTATAACCTCATCAAAACCTAATTGTTTAATAGCAGAAAGAACTTTTTTGTAATCGTTTCTGAACTGTCCTCCAAGTGATGGTGCAGCTAAAGCAACAACTTTCTTTCCTTTAGAAATATTCTTAAAGACATCAACCATAAAAGTCTTTTCCATAATTGCTCCAAATGGACAAGCAACCATACATTTCCCGCAATATATACATTTATCAGGGTCAATATGCTCTATTCCATTTTCATCCTTTGAAATTGCTGCAACAGGACACGACTCTTCGCAAGGAACAGGTTGATATATGATTGCATGGAAAGGACAAGCTTGCATACATAGTCCACAATTTATGCATTTTGAAGGATCTATGTTTGCTTGATGTTCTCCAACCTTTATCGCCTCTTTTTTGCAGGCATATATACATGGTCTTGCAACACAGGTTCTGCAAAGATTGGTCACAATATAACTGCTTTTTACACATGAAGAACAAGCCTCATCAACAACAGTCATCATAACATCAGAGGTTTCATTTCTTTCAATTGCTCTTGTAGCATATTCTGAAAGTGGAGTTAGTTCGTCTGTTTCATCATAAATATTATATCCCAGAAGCGCCATTAGTTTATATCTGATAACAGCTCTTTCTTTGTGAATACAGCATCGGGTTTTGTCGGCTCCTCTTGGTTTCATTTCTAAGGGGATTCGATCTATTCTTTCAATAACTTTATTGTCTATAATAAGTTTTGATAATCGTTTGATGATATCACGACGAATTTCTACCGCATTATTTATTGCCATAGTAATCTTTTTTTTATGTAAATAAAGGTCTATCTTTCTATTCCAAGTTGAGAATAAATTTCGTTGAGTAGTTTTTCTTCTGTACACTCAGAAATTAATACATCTCCAACTTTTGCATATGGCGGTTTTGATGTTTCTTTCTCTTCATCGCAACCAAGACATGCTGAGCCAATGAAAGTAACCTTGTTCTTAATTTCTTCTGGAATTTGGTCTTTGATTTTTATTAGGTCAGAACCACCAGTTATGTAGCAGTATGTTCCAACACATATTCTTATATTTAACATAATTTATTTGTTTTTGATTGATATTATATAAATTTTAAGTTAACTGTTTTCATATATTTTGTCTCTAAAAGAGATGCAAGTTTTTTTACTACATTTCTCCTTATTTCAAGCTCTACAGGTAGTGTAGGGTCTTGGTGTGCAATGTTTATTTTAGTTCCTGCAACCAAATCAATAATGTCTGCATCAAGAATCATTCTAAACATATCCCAATGAGGTCCTTTTTGATCTAAGTTTTTTGGAGTTCCTTGTTCTAAAATTGAAGATAGAGAGCCTAATGTAATTATTCCCTCTGTGACTAAGTCAATACCTTTCATCTTTGAAGAAGGTGGGAGAGGGGAAACAACGTTATTCAAATCAATTAATATGTCAAGGTTTAATTCCCTTGATATTATTTTTGATGTTGTGCCACCACAAATTATTTTCTTCCCGCCATAATCTCTTACTATTTCTGCCAGATATTTATCATTTTCCTCAGTGAAGGGAGGTCCTGTGCAAATTAATAGTTTTCTTGGCTCTCTTACATAAAAAACTACACAGCTTGTGTCGTCTTTTGGTTTCAATATATCATTTAGTTCAGACTGTTTAACAATTTTTCGTGAAAGTTCGCGAGCCGAAATATCAATATTGTCTTTTATTGCATCGAGAATGAATTCATTTACTTCATCACCCCAACCAAAAGGCATATTCCAATTCCCAATTCCAGACTGAGTAACTCCATCGGAAAAGAAAATTAATCTATCCTCTTTTTGCAGTAATATGTCAGAAAGTTTAATTATTCTGTTTTCTGAATTTGTATTTGAAAGTTTAGATTCAATTATTGTGTTTTTTGAATCAAGTTTTATGATTTTGTTTTGCCTAACTAATATTAACGAAGGATTATCATATTCAACAATTTTTGCATTTCCATCCGATTCAATATCAACTATTGTAAATGTTGAGTAGCTAATATTCCTTACACTATCAACAGGGAGTGTATCCATTATTGTTTTTGCAGTGCGAGTTATTGGTTCTCGACGGATTCTAAAATTTAGTGCCATTGAAGCAGTCATTGTAGAAAGTACATTTGCTTTTACTCCAGAACCAAGTCCATCTGACATTACAGCAATTGTTCTGTTCTCCTTAATTGATTTATGCATTAATACACTATCTCCACAAACAAGATTTCCATATTTGTTGTGTTGATATGAGCCAACTTCGATAAATAATTTATTAGTTTCTTGCAACATACCTAATAATTAATTGTCAGTCTTTTGAGAATCTTTTTCTGAGTGAGATTCAAGTATTGAGTTAAGCATAGATTCTGTAAATGAAGCATTTTCTCCCAATAGAAAAGCAATTTGTTGAACAACTTTCATATTCTCCATAATTACTTCTTTTGTCCTATTGAGAACAAGATCTTTTCTCACCTCAGGAGCATGTAGATTTTTAATAATTCCACATACTAAACTATGGTTTTGAACAGAAAAGACCGATAATGTATAATAACGCTCACCATCTCTAATATCTTGTTCTATTATATCAACACCCGTTTCAAGTACTTGAGAAAATAAATTATGATAAGGAATAAGTTTGGTGATATCAGCTCCATATAAACCAGGATTTGCTTCAAATATCATCTTAACCTCATCCCCTAATATATCAGCAAAATTTTTATTTGCATCAACAACCTTTAATTTATCATTAACAATAACTATTCCTGAAGGCATCTTCTTCAACAAAATATTTGTTTTATCTTGTGCAATCTTTCGCATATATGATATACACATATCATTTTCTGCTTTTCCGGCTATAAGGGCTTTCGCAAATTCTCTACAATTATCATATCCACAACCTCCACAATTCAACTCATCTGCCTCACTCTTTTTATTAACCATCTTAAGAGCTTCATAAATTTGGTTAAGCGTATATTCTTCCTTTTCTATTTTTTTGATAAAGTCATATTTAGTTGAAATATCTAATTCATTGAGTTTACTAAGCATTTCTTCATTTCTTGGCTCAACACTAACTTTATCCAAAACATTTAATCTTTTTGAAGCGGAAGACTTTTTGCTAATTGCCACAGGACCTTTAATACAACCTCCATCGCAGGTCATAACCTCAATAAAAGTTTTCCCATTAGTTTTCATAGAGTCGAAATCTCTCATTATTTCCTTTAAGTTCTTAACTCCAGAAAAAGTCATATATCGAATTGATTCCTTCTTATTTGAATTATGATTAATTCTGTCAACATCAGAGTTAATTGAATCAATCATACAAGTTAACATTCCTCCATCTATTGGATATAAATTTCCTTTGTTTGCTCTAATTGGGATGAAGACATCATCTTCAGTAGGCTTCATAAACTCAAAAAATATTCCAATATCTTCAAAAAAGGCTTTAATATCTTTGAAAGACAGAACATAATCTATATATTCTGCATATTGAGTTACTTCCTCCTTTTTAGCAATACAAGGTCCTACGAACAAAACCTTTGCCTCTGGATAAATTTTTTTAAGGAACTTTGCATGAGCTACCATTGGAGAAAGAATTGGAGCGACTGCTGATGAATGTTCAGAATAATATTTATTGATAAGTAATACTGCAGAAGGACAACAAGAAGATATATAAACTCCATTTTCTTGTTTGTCTATCCAATTCTTTGTTTCTAAAGCAACTTTTTCTGCTCCGAGTGCAGTTTCACTTACTCCATAGAAACCTGCTTCTTTAAAAGCTGCAATTACTTTATTTGTCTCTACATTCTCATATTCACTTAAATAGCTTGGAGCTAAAGAAACAATAATTTTTTCTTTTTTTAGTGCTTGTCTTACAACTGGCAAATCATCCCTTACTTTTTTTGCATTAGCAGGACATACTTGTGTACATTTTCCACAATAAATACACAATTCAGGAATTACAGATGCTGAATTATCCTCTAATTTAATAGCTTTTACAGGACAATTTTTTACACATTTATAACAATCTTGACAGTTATTTTTCTCTGTATAGATTGCAGATAATTTATTCATGATTATTTAACTCCTTTTCTAAAATTTCAATTAATTTTGCTTGTGTTACTTCATTATAAGTATTGTTTCCAATAATAAGCACAGGCCCATTTTGGCATTGTTCTGAGCAGAGTTGTCCTTTAAAATTTATTTCAATTTCCAAGTTTTTTTCTTTTATATATTCTTGAATTATTTCAAGGTTTTTGTTGTTTCCTCTTGAAAAGCAAGAACTACCCAAACAAATTATTATTTCTTTCTTTTTCATTTTTTTAATCTGCAATAAGTTTTTTATATTTTGTTCTTTTAGGTGTGATATCTCCTAAACGTTTTTTCTTACTTTCTTCGTATTCAGAATATGAACCTTCAAAGAAATAAATTTCAGAATTTCCTTCAAATGCAAGTATATGTGTTGCAATTCTATCTAAAAACCAACGATCATGAGAAATAACAACAGCACAGCCAGCAAAGTTTTCTAATCCTTCTTCTAAGGCTCTAAGCGTATTAATATCAATATCATTTGTTGGCTCGTCTAATAGCAATACATTCGCTTCAGATTTTAGAGTAAGTGCTAAGTGCAATCTATTTCTTTCTCCTCCAGAAAGGACTCCAGTTTTTTTATTTTGGTCTGTTCCAGAAAAGTTGAAACGAGAAACATAAGCCCTTGAATTTATTAACCTTCCCCCCATTTGAATTTGTTCATTACCTTCTGAAACAACTTCCCAAACAGTTTTTTCTGGATCTATTGAAGTGTGTTGTTGATCAACATAACCCACTTTCACTGATTTTCCAACATCAAAAGTTCCATTATCTGGATTTTGAATTCCCATAATCATTCTAAATAGTGTGGTTTTCCCTGCACCATTAGGTCCAATAACTCCAACAATTCCTGCAGGAGGAAGGCTAAAAGTTAGGTTTTCAAATAACAATTTATCTCCAAATGCTTTGCTTACAAGGTTAGCCTCAATAACTTTTGTCCCTAAACGAGGTCCATTTGGAATATATATTTCAAGTTTTTCTTCTTTTTCTTTAGTGTCCTGAGATAACATTTGCTCGTAAGCATTTAAACGTGCTTTTCCTTTGGCATGGCGAGCCTTAGGACTCATCCTAACCCATTCCAATTCTCTATCAAGTGTTTTCTTCCTCTTAGACTCAGTTTTTTCTTCCATTGCCATACGGGTTGTTTTTTGCTCCAACCATGAAGAATAGTTTCCTTCCCATGGGATTCCTTCTCCTCTGTCAAGTTCCAAAATCCATCCTGCAACATTATCTAAGAAATACCTATCATGAGTTACTGCAATTACTGTTCCTTTATATTGA
>Ga0172381_10006809_pt1 | contig 11415 bp, 15 predicted proteins | sample Leawel6488metaG_FD_119754 | JGI IMG/M metagenome (GOLD analysis project Ga0172381, IMG submission 119754) | Leachate microbial communities from a municipal landfill in Southern Ontario, Canada - Leachate well 64-88 metaG | ecosystem: Engineered > Solid waste > Landfill > Unclassified | place... | reverse complement strand
CTCCTTCTCGTATTGCTCTTCGGCAGAATAGAAGAACATCATCAATCTTTTCTATTTCAGTTAATATTTCCTTCTCTTCAGCAACTGTTTCTATTACTTTATACATTCCTCCATTCTTCATAACGACTCTAAAATCTGAAAATAGAGCGATCCTAGGATCATGCGTTACAAATATGAATATTTTACGATATTGTTTTAGAAGATCGATAGCCTTTGTTCGGTGTATGCCAGCATTTTCTATCTCATCGAGTAGGATTATTGGGGAATTTCCGATTACAACTGCATCAGCTATAAGAAGAGAACGAGTTTGACCTCCGGAGAGTTCAGTCATACGATTCTCCTCTATTATTGGCTCTCCAGTTAGCTGATTAGCGAAATCCAATGTTTCTTCGACTGTATGAGAACTGTTCAATTTACGAATCTTGGCATGAATATTTAAAAACTTATTTACCGGAAGGTCTGAAAGAAAGTTTGTATGTTGAGTAATAAGAGCTATAGGATTCTGCGAAGGATCTAACAGCTTATTAGTTGGATCCTCATCATTTATAGAAACTTTTCTGCGTGATGGGGTATTCTCGTTAGCAAAGAGTTCTATATCATTTATAAAAGCAGTTTTTCCAGATCCAGTCGGTCCAACAATACTAGCTATATCTCCCATTTTAAATTCTATCTTATCTACAGACTCTTTTTCTCCTAATCTATCATAACCTCCAGTAATAGTAATTTTATCTATCTCCATTATTCCTCCTTAATCTATATAAATGTATCATTTTCATTACCAGTTTCTCCACATGCTATAGATCATCCAACAAACAGCAATAGTATTTAATACTATGAGTATTAAAAATGTAACACCAAAAATAAGAGATACTATAGGTAATATATCCATTGTTTCTCTAAGAGATAAAAAAGTTTTGTAAGTGGCCTTTTCCACGTCTGGAAAGATCGATCTTTCCAGAGTACACTCGATGCATATGCTCTACTAAGTGCCTAGGTTTAATCTTCGTATAGCTAACCCCTCTTTCTAAATTATCGCTAATATTTTCCTGTAGCCACTGTGGAAGAAAACATTTTGCTCTTAGTTTTTTAAATAGTTTGAAATATTTACTATTTTTAGATTTTAAAGCATAGTCGCAAACTTCTCCCCATTGTTCGTCTATCTCCCAACCTACATAGTAACGGCCATCTTTCCACTTTTGAAATTTACAGAGAGAGGATTCCATAAGAGCATAATCTGGAGAACTTTTCCACTCTTTAGCAACTGCGTCAGATATGATTCTAGCTTTACTCTCTAACCCTGCTAAGTAAGTCTTTTTAGAAACTGAACCTTGTTTAGATGGGAAGAATATTTCCGTTGCGTGAACCGGTCCGTAGCATCCAGTTAGTATGGTAGTAATATGAGGAGGTGCTATAGGTTCGCCTAAAGATCTTTGTGCAAGTTCCATCCAGTCAAAGCCAGTAAGTGGTCCGACAAATTTTACGGCGGATACCACCTTTTCTAGTTTCCTGTAATTCTTATACTTATCTTTAGATTTAAGAGTTGGCCAAGCTGGTGCTCCTGCATAAGCCTGTAATGCTCCTATAGTATTTCCAAAATTACGTTGTCGTTCTTTACCGTAATGGAACTCTTTAGCATGTATATTCCACCATTTTGCAAACTTAGTTACGCTTCTGATAGAGGGATTACCTTCCATCTGATCGAAGAAGCAAATAGCTAAAGTAGCATTATCTACAATACTGAAGAGGAATGTCAGAAATTTTTGCTGGTCTCTATTTAAATGCTGACTTTCTGAATAACAATGTAGGAGAGGATAATCTGGATCAACATCGTTAGCTCTAATAAGATAATCTGTAAGTGTGACCAGCTGTTTAAAGATAGGTTTCTCAGTTAATCCTGGCATAATATCATTTCCCAAATAGACATGGAACTTCTAAAGAACTCTTCTGAAGATCTTCTACTTCTGGCAATTTAATGTTCTTAGCTTTAGCATCACAATGCTTTAAAACCCATTTTACGACAGACTTAAAGTCGTCTGTCCTATTGTTATCAAAGTATTTAAGATGCAAGCATTTACGAAATTTTGGATCCTTCTCTAATATTTTTGCCAGAGTCAAGGCTCTATTGGCTTTTCCTTCTAGTCCATGTTTCTGAGTATCCTTAAATACCCTTCCAGATCGATGTTCCCAGCGCAGTTTAGCCTGCTTTGGACTTATACTAAGAACAGCTACCACTATTTTCCTTTTTCTTTTTGGTAATAGCTCATCTCTGATCCTAAGCCAGACTGATTCCCAAGCCAATAGCATATGGCTTTCTCCAATTATTACTTTCTTATCTGGATCGAGCCAATGGGCTTTTAATAGTTCCCACCTTGAGGACTGACTCTTAAGATTGTCCATCCCTCCAGTATAAGAACCATCACCTCTTGGTTTATATCTTCCTAATGTTACTATTCTTCCAGTTCTATCTTCCTGCTGTCGATTTTGAGATCCTATCAAACCACTATCGGGATCCAAGCCAAGCGACTTAGCTACAGCTACGGCAGCCAACGACTTTCCAGAAGCAAATGTTCCTAAAAATGTAATAAACATCTAAGCCTCCTACTATACTTCGTGAGTACCTTCGACTCCTCGGGATTGCCTATCGCTCGTTCTTTTTCCAAGCCAAAGCAGAGCTTCTTCTAATTTAGTTATAGCTATAGCATTTTCTCTACAAACGAATTGGCTTTTTTGAAAACTCTGAAGGCGATCTATAACAATAGCAATTAAGTCCTCATTATGGCATCCGTTTATTCCAGCTTCCTGAATTGCTCCATTCTGAAAACTAATTCTTGCAAATTCATCACTATGAATATTTCCATCTTGCAGTTCGGCAGAAATAATGTCGTATTCGTGATTAGCTCCTCCTATTCCAGGAGCATCAAGACTCTGTACGATTGTATATTTCCGAGTTCCTACCTGAATAACTCTTGGCATAATTCCTCCTTTAATATTTAATATGATATGAAGAACCATTCGGCATTATCACATCCCTTTGCAATGGTCCTGTTAGACAAGCTAACCCTCCAGCCATCATTCTAATAGTCTGTATATCTGTTATATACACTTCTACTCCATTCCGCTCTAAAGTCTTTCTAGTTTCTGGGCAATCATCCGGCATTACTACAACCTTGGGAGCTATTACAGCTAAGTTCATTGCTTGTTTATATCTTATTTCTTCATTCTCTTCAAATTCTATAAACTTATACCCATGAAGTTCAAGAAAAGATCTAAGATCTGATAGCACTTCTGGATAAAACTTATTAGGTCTTATACACGCTAGATCTTTATCTATTATATTCAATGCTCCTAATAAGTGCTGATTTCCTTTCGGATTCATTTTAACAGAGAATATGCTCTGTTCACTAGTAGTTATAGAATGATACTCTTCTAGGCTAGTTCTACAACCAGTGCCAACTAATCTTATATTAGGGGTTGCCCATAGAAAATCGGAACCCTCGAATATGCCCTTAGTAATCCATCTCCATATAGGAATGCCTTGCAGAGCTAGGAAACTTGCTAAATGAAATTCTTCCTCTGCTCGTATAAGAGTTGCTGGCCTTCCTATAATAGGACCTTGTTCGCTCATAGCAAATAAATCTCTTGTAAATATAAAGTTGGGAAGACTCTTTAGAGGACTATCGTATGAAGCCCAAACTACCGAAACTCCCAAATCATTTAAAAGATAGGTATATCTATCCAATTCTTCTCTTATATCTAAATAATTTACTTGTCCTAGAAGTTGGAACCCTTCGGGGCATTCATTGGCAATTTCTATATCCTCTTCTGTGGGTAAGCCAAGAACAACTTTTCTTAAAGTGGCATATTCGCTATTGCATCCAAAGAATCCATGTTTCTTGTCTTCCCGATGGTTAAAAGAACCACCGCTGTAAGCAGCTTGATCCTCTAATATCATTTTATTCATCGTTCCTCCCTACTAGCATATCCCATCTTTTCTGCAAGAATCTTATATTGTGGTACATCGAAGAATGGGGTTATCTCAGCGGCTCTTAGTCTCCATCGCTCTGGAGAAGGTGGCTTAGTAGCCATAACTGTATTCAGTTCTCCACAAGCAGCATCGGGAATAGACTCTACTTCGAGGAAGTCTGATATTTCTTTTATTACCTGTGGCCTCGTTTTAAGATCAATGAAGTCCTCAAATTTTAAGACTCTAGAATCATCGTGTCCGCCTACCCAATCACATATTTTTTCATTGGCATGATACCATTGCCAAAAACATAATTCTTCTAATCTAGTCGATCCTAAATGGTCTTTCCATTTTGGAAATAAATCAAAATTCCAAAATTTAGAATATTTGTATCCATTTACTTTCAATTCGTGGTCTGGAAGGAAATAGGAATAGAATCCATGATGTAACCATCCATCCATCAATCCATTAATAGTAGCTGCTGGATTACGAACCATGAATAGGTATTTGAACTCAGCATTCGGATACAACTTTCTAATAAGATTCAATCTAAATATATTAGAAGGATTCTTTATTACCAGCCAGGAGTTTTCCATATCCTCGGGAGTTGCGGGAACGTAATCAGAATTAAAAGCGACGAAGGGAGCTTCTTCTATCAGATATCTATTAATAGGAGGATTAGCTCCTAATGATTCATTAAGCAATGGAGGATCGTAATACTGTAATGCAGAAAATGAACTAGAATAGCAGTTCTTCAGAGTTTCTTCCAATAACTGCTTTACACTTATTTCGGGTCTATTTTTAATAATAGTTCTGAGTTTCTTAATAGGTATATTTTCCCAGGAACCAATAATCTGAAATGCTAATCTCCCTAATACCAGTTCTAACAGTTCTTGACTACTCAGTTTTCTATCTTTAGAAGTACCCACCTTCCAGAAATCAGAAATTAGATCCTTTCCAATTTCTTCTAATTGCGTTGGAGTAGGATCATTAAAATCTGTATCTACTAGAGGATAATCCATCTTATACGTCTTGTAGAATGGAGTATCTTCTCCTTGTAGAAAGTAAATAGAGTTTAAGCACGTCTTCAGTGTATCAACAAATACACTCGATCCACTTCTGGAAGCAGATAAAATCAAACAGACTTTCTTAACGTCCTTAAGAGAAGAATTATAAATAGAATAGTTAGTAGAACCATTAAATCCTACCAATCTAATCCTCATTTCTCTCCTTATTCTTGCTACTCTATCACAAATAGTTTCGTATTGTTTAGCATAATCCAAATTACTTATCACTTCCATATATCCTCCATTTCTAAAATTATCTTAGCTCTCTTTTTACTGTTATCTATTCCAATAACTAGAACCTTTAAGTATTCTCTTCTACTCCTGCTCTTTAATAGCTTAATCTTCTTCTTTATTTCTGTCCAGGATTTAGTCTTGCTAAAGAGACGGCTAGACTCCACTATTCTCCTCTACTATATCTGTTAGGTCGCTTATTAAATAGGTAACTCTTAGAGTAGCGTTTCGGTGAAACTCTACTAAGCTGACAAGAATCATCAGAAGGTAAATCATTAATTATTACATTCTTGCCATCATGCTCTAATACTGTAACCCAATCCTCTGGATGTGCTAAAGATTCATCGTCCCAATCATCTGGACAAACAGATTCTGGAGATTTTCCATTGATGGATAAACCAATACCTGCTTTAGCCTGGGCACTTGCCCATAGTTGTGAACAATAAGGTAATGCAGTTATGCTAAAATTCCTTGTAAACATATCAGTACGAAATATACAATCTAAGGTTTGAAGAATAAAAACTTTACCATAAGCGTAGGGCATTCCTTGATACTTTTTAGCTTGAAAGAGCACTGCTGCTCGTTGTCTTTGTGTCCATTTTACATTACGAATGATTCTCAATGTATGAAAAGAACGAAAATAAATAGATCCAGAACGTTCTGTAACACCAGCACCGATAGCTTCTAGGATATTACCAGAACCAGTGTAGCCAGCAACATGATTGAATCTTACAGGATCCCCATCTTGAATATGAGTACCCCAACGGATAAGTTTGCCAATAAAAGAATCGCTGGATGACAACCAAATATCAGAAATTCTAAGTTGGGCAAAACCACTCTCCTCTAATTTCTTCCAAGCATCATTAAGAGGTAACTGTTCTCCATTCTTAATTCTAAATTTCATAAATTCCTCCCTAATCACGTTAAACTTATGTCGGGCACGGCTTTATGCCAATTTCTAAAGGTCAATGACTTGCTCTGTCGCATTAATTTTCCTCTTACCATAAGCTGGCATTCTGGAGTAGTAGCAACAAATTGTGCCACTATTCCATCTCCTAAATCGACATTCCTTTGACATTCCACCTTATTTGGCATATCTAGTAACGGAACAAATTTCATACAACCTAATTTAGGGATAACTCTTCCTCTTGCTAGTAACCTCCTTTCCTCTACAGGATAGTTATCTAATCCTGTTACATCAAAGATGAACCATTTACCACATATTAATTTTCGTCGACCAACTCTGAGAAGTATCTCTCCCTCTAAAGGCCAGGATTCTATAACAACTATATCAGGATAGTAGTTGTCCGAGAATGAGAATAAGAAAAACTTGCCATGACTATCAGATCCGAGAGAAGCATCAAAATTGAAGTCCGCTTTTTTAATTAAAGAGTACTTCAATCTATGTCCTAGTTTCTTGAATTCCCCGACCAATATAGCAACATTATTTTCTTTCTTCATCCTCGCCTCCTCTAGTTGAATTTATTTATCTTTAGTATAGTAATCTTTTTACTTCTTTTGATATATGTTCTGATATAACACTGCTCAATTTAGAAGCAGCTACTATATCTGGAAGGACAGTATGAATATGTCCATCCTGAAACTGTATGGCTATTAGAACTTTGCAAGGTTTTCTACCAAATACCTGTCTATTATCTTTTAACGCTCTGAACTCTGTATCAAACATCTCCTTAAGAGCATCTTGTTTTGTATTCAATAGCTTTACCATCTTATCCTCCTACTTTCCAAATCTCATTTTTGCAAGCTCCTCTACGTGCTTATAGATATGCAATCCCTTAGAGGAAGCAATTATTTCTCCATCTTCTATTCCTATTTCTAAAGCCATGTACTCTTTTAATAGTTGGATAGCTGCTAAATTGGCAGGAAATCCACCCCATAGATCCCAGGATCTAAAATATGGAAAGAAATGTAATGCTCCATATCTAATCCTTGTATCTATTTGGCGTAGACAAGGTGGATCTTCTAGAAGAAGATCCGAAGGTTGTGCTATTTGAAGAACTATTTGGTTGGTACCAAAACCATCTTTCTTATATCTTTCTATAGCTAATTCCACCTGACTAAAGTATTCTACGGGTATGGGCATAATAGCATTATTTGGTTTTTTAACCTTGACTAACCTTTCTCCATAGGTATAGTCTTCTCCAGAAGCTTTTTCGGATCCCATTATATAGTTATTGAAGTAGTCAGTAACGTAATCATCAGCTACAGGAGCAGGAATATTAAGATGTTCTGGTATCTTGGGGAGCCTTGGTTCCATCCAAGGTTTTTTTATGCGGATTGTTACAAAATCGTATTCTAATCTATCACTACCAGCATAACTTCCTTGATCAATTGTATACTTGAAGCCATGCTCGAAAAGATTATAAACAGCCTGATGCCAAGCATCATCTAAAGTTGTAGCCTCAATGTAGACTGGTTTCATTTTAGTTCTCCTTGCCCAACTGGGCTAATTCTGCTCTTAATCTATCAATCTCTATTGCTGCCTCGGTCAGTTTGATTGATAGGTCTCTAGCAACTGGTTCTGCAGCTGCCAGATAAACTGCTGTTGCTGCCTTTCTCAATTCCTGGGTATCTACCATAATTTCTCTCCTTAATACTTTAAGTCGGTCTGCTAACGATATTAATTTCGTTAGCTCCTTCCTTAGCCTTCCTCCTTTACAATTTCTAGCATTTTAGTCGTACCCACAACATCTACTTCCCTCTTCCTTATTCCTCTCCATGCTCTTATGAAGTAAGGTTTACTCTCTACCTCCAAGGTTTTTAAAAACTCTGCTGCATCTGACATTCCCATAATTACCCTCCTAATCTGGAATATCTTTATGCCAATACTTCTTAGGCAATGGAAATTCCCAAAAGCCATATTCGTCAAGTTCTCCATACCCACAGGTAGTTGAGTCATCTATTCCAGAAGAGTAGCATGGTTTTTCCCCAGCCTCGAATCTACGTATTGCTTCTTTCTGAGGTTCAGCGTACTCTGGAATAGTTTCTTCTACCTTTATCTTCTTCTTAAAGAGTCCTGTAATTTTAGATATTGGCATAGAAATCATAAATCCTGTAATACCTCCTTTTCTAGGAGGTCCGGTAACACTTTCCCCTATAGAATGACTATCGAAATCTGGAGGAACTGATATAGATATTTGATTTTCTTTGAACTTCTTGGCTATAGACTTTATAACATTTTTCATAACTGACTCCCATTTAAATTTTGCGAGCATCTATTGAAAGTATCAACTAATTTATCCAATGCTGCTCTGCATTCTTTACAGAAATGCTCTCCTGGGGCTGTAGTTGTAAAATGTTTCCCAAATTTTCCATGGCCAAAACATATTCTAGAATATAAGAAAGAATGAACTTCACTAATCTTGGCAGTTCTTCTAAACTTATTCTTGGCATATAGTTCTACCAATCCCTTATATCTATTCCCAGTCGTGTAAGCTTTCCCTCTATATAATACAACTACTCCAGCATCTAAATCATTCTCATCCTTGTATCTAATTTTCTCATTAGATTCTATTTCCATACTTATTCCTCGACTTCAAAGACTTTAATTCCGTGACCCGGAGTTAGAACACGATGTATGGGAACTCCCTTAATCGACTTTCCATGATTAATATATAGATCTTCTACTAAGCCTCTATTTGTTCCTAGAACAGGCTCATTAACCATTCTTAACCATAAATCGTCTTCCATATAGACTTCTAAACGCAGCTCTTTATTTCTAAAACTCTTTTCTAGTATGCTATGACGTTTTTTTAAAATAGCAGTTATAAGATCTTCCACTACCATATACCCTTTCTTAGAAGCGAAGTTCTCTATCTCTAGTACTAAATCTTCATCTGCTACTTTTAGTACACCTATAGAAGGATCTATTAGGAAAGACGATTTTTTATCTTTAGGATCCTTTTCTAACATGATTCCTCCTTACAATAAGGACCATTCTTTTATTATTATTTCTCTACTAGATAGCAAATCCCTATCCAATACTATTGCATAATAGTGAGTTCCTTTTTGGATAGGAGGGCTAGCTATCTGAAGATCTCCTCCAGAGTTTTCTTCATTTATCCAGGAACAGGCTTCAATGAGCGCACCCATTATATTCTTCTTCTTTACAGCAGTTACATGTATTCCAACTAGTGGGCAATTTTCTATGGTTGGATATTTGGCTACCTTACCAAGTTTGTAACCATAACCTTCCAGTCTTAATTGCCCCCTATGAGTAATCATAGATCTAACTAGAATTACAGGATTCTCTACCAGTCCAAATATTTCATCTTTATCAAGAAGTCGAACTTTCATGCGTTTCATATGGCTTAGATAGAACTGCTCTTTATTCTCTAGTTCTTCCTTTTCCTGTTTCTTGAGAAGAGATAGTCTTACTTCTTCAGCTTCTTCCTTAGCTTCTTTAGAATACAGTTCTTTTATTATTTCCTTCCAGTCTAACATCTGCTGAAATTTCTTTATGATATTCTGCGCCCAATGATAGTAAGGGCTATCTTTATTGGCAGCAAACTTCAGTAGTTCCAAAAGGACTGTTCTTCTTCCTATTTTATCGCATAATTCCAATACGTAACTAAACGGCTGATCTGTAAGCTTTTTAGTTTTAGGAAGTTCAAATATGCCTATTTTCTTAGGTTTGGAAGAAGCCCGTAAACTGTCTATGCTTTTCTCTAATTTGAACACAGCCCTATTAACCTGACGTTGTAAGAACTTACGATCAGCATTTTCCTTCAGACCATTCGATACCCCTTTAAGAGTATTAACTGCGAATGTGATTGCCCCAGAAGTTTTGATATCAGTAAACGAACCTGCTAAGGCTTTTAATTCCTTAGGAACCTCCAAGAAGTAATTAATATTTTTTACAACAGGTTTCTTAAGCTTGAGTTTCTTTACGATAATCTCTAGCTCTGAAATTGATTCTTTAATCTTTCCCATATAGTCCTCTCATCGCTATAAGTTAGAAGCGATTCTACCTTTTACATTTTTCAATTCTCTATTAAGAGTATTAGCTCGATCTTTGTGTTGTTTTAATTTATTCTTTACTATCCCTTCTTCAGCCTTTGCTAAGTTTCTTACCTTCATTTCAAGAATAAACTTAGCCTGTTCTTCTTTTATCTTTAGCTGCCTTATTAAGTTCTTCTCTGGATCCTGAGACTCCAAAGCTTTTAGAATTTCTTTCTTATGATGGATAGCAAACATCCACCACTCTTGAACTCTCTGTTTACCTACTTCTATATCAATTAGCCTCTGAACCACCTTCTTTTCAAACGCTATGCGCCATTCCATCCACATGTTCATAAATTCTGGAATATTGGCAGGTTTAAAATTAACCGTTTCACCATCATCCTGCCGCATAGTCAAATACGTTTGGCAAGGTAAGCTAGTTCTAAGAATATTTTCTATCTTTTCTACATCAGCATTACGATTTAGGAGAATATCAAATCTGATATTTCCACCTTCTCTTCTATCTTCCGCTGTCTTGACTCCTTTCATTCCTACAATCTTTTCAAACTTGCTGCTAACTAGAAAGCGTGGAGCAATGCTGGAAACTACAATTCGATCGGACATTATCTTATACTTAGGAGTAAATCTTAATGAGCCAAAACCTGTACTTAGATATTTCTTAAATATACTCCTTGTTCCATCATAGATTCCACCATAAGGAAAGTGAAACTTCAATTTCTTAGAGCAGAGATCAGTATCTACTTCCCCTTTTATTTCCAAAGCTTCTCTGACCAATTCCTTAACACTTTCCAGGGAAAAAGACGGGATCAGAACAGAGCACCCAGTTGCTATCCCTTCACAACCGTTTATTAATAAGTTCGGCAACTTGGCAGGTAAGTATATAGGTTCTTGAAATTCACCATCGTAGTTATCAACCATAGGAGTCAAGGCTAAATAATCCGGATCTAATAAGTATTTATCAGAATACGGAGTTAACTTACAAACCGTATACCTGGAAGCAGCAGCCTCATCTTCATAATCCCCGAAATTGGCTTCACTTCCGTCGATCATTGGTTCTGCACACCTTGTCATCTTAGCTAGCGCATCATATAAAGAAGATTCTCCGTGAGGATGATACTTTCCAATACCCTCACCAACTAACCGAGCAGATTTCTTGACATGACCCTGAGG
>Ga0172381_10006807_pt1 | contig 11416 bp, 6 predicted proteins | sample Leawel6488metaG_FD_119754 | JGI IMG/M metagenome (GOLD analysis project Ga0172381, IMG submission 119754) | Leachate microbial communities from a municipal landfill in Southern Ontario, Canada - Leachate well 64-88 metaG | ecosystem: Engineered > Solid waste > Landfill > Unclassified | place... | reverse complement strand
GTGGTTCATATTTCTAACCTTGCCAGGTTGGTTAATTTGTTGTTTAAATTAACACAATCTCGGTTAGATTTTATATGTCCCAACGATGGGGGCGATGGTTAGATTTTAGATGTCCAAATGCGTCGCGCTTTCACTGCTAAACCTCATATGCTAAAATAAAAACAGACATATGTTGAAATTAAAAGAAAACGCGATTAAAACATTGGCGAAATCGCTGGCTGGGATCAATGACAAAAAGGGTATAAAAAACACCCCGCTGGAAACCAACCGCCTCAACCAAATATTGCGCGCCGCTTTTGGCGTTTTGGAGGTGCAGAAAAATACCCACACTCCGGAAATAATTAAAAAAACGCCGCTGGAAAAAAATACGCCGCTGGCCGCAGCGACAGCGCCCAAAGCGATAGAAATCCGACAGAATGCCGATGCTTCAAACGAAAAAAAAATCGCCGATGGAAATATTTTGCAATCCATCAAAGAGCAGCGGAAAGAAGCGGAAAAAGAAGCGGCGGAAACGGCAAAAAAAAGAGCCCAAGAAGAACAGCGGCGAATAGAGCAACAAGAGCGGGAAAAAGCGACAAAAGCCGCCGAAGAAGAAAAGAAGCGCGCGCAAGAACGGCAAGCGGCTCAAGAAAAAATACGACTGGAAAAAGAAGAAAAACGGCGGCAACTGACGCTTTTGGAGGCGGAGCGCACTAAAAAAATCATTCAGGATATGGAACGGCAAAAACAAGCCGCCGCCATCCCGGAAAACACGATTCACGCGGAAAAGGAAACTGAAAATCTGCAGACCGCATTACATAATCTTGCGGCAAAACTATTCGCGCGTAAAGAATATCTTGAAAAAGAATTATCCATAATCCCGGCGACAAAAGCGCCGCTGGAACAAAAACGACTGGCATTGGAAAGCAAGATCTCCATGATCAAAAACAGCGAGCTCGCGGCCGTGGAAGAGCGCGAGCGGGAAATTGAAAAAAAAGCCGCAAATGAAAAAAATCTACTCGGGCAGACTTCAGACCCCATCCAGGAAAAAACTATTGAACAAAAAATATGGGAAACCGAAGACCAACGAAAAAACATTGAAAAACAGCGCTGGGCAGTGGAAGACCGCATCAACGGCATTGTCAAGGAAGCGAAAAACATTGATGACGAAGTTGCGCGAAAAAAAAATGAAGCGGAATTTATTAAACAAAATATCCAGGATATTTGCGGAAAAGAAAAATTGGTGAAATTTGCCGCGGATAAAAACAAACTGGAAGAAGAAATCCTGAAAATAATTGATGAAAAAAAAGGTTTGTCACCGGCGATGGACGACGCAATCAATAAAAAAAACTCCGCGGAAATGAACTTAGCGGAAATTTCGCAAAAAGAAACTTCCGGCAACGCCAACCTTAACGCGATTGAAGAGCGCGAAAAGCAAACCACCGATCCGGCAAAAAAAAGGGAAATAGAACAATCGCGCTGGCAGGCGAACAGCAATCTCAAATCAATCATCCAGTCAAAATGGGAAGCCGCGGAAAAATTAAGAATGGCTATGACAAACTTGCAATCATTGCAAGGGAAAATCAATGCATTAAACGCCAAGGCCGATAAAATACAAAACAATATTGCCGCCGGCGAAATCGCCTTGGAAAAAGAAAATCTGCCGGTACATAAAATCCGCGACGCGATTTGTGATCTTTTCAAGGAAAATAATCTGGAGATCAATCAAGACATTTTGAAAGATATCACCCAGACCCAGGATACGCAAAAACCGGAACCCGCGCATTCGGCCAAAGAACCGGCTGCGGACGCCAATAGACAAAGCGCCCCCTCCCGACCGGCCGCCGTCCAAGGGTTTTTGCAAGAAAAAACTCCAACCAACAATGATGCTTCAACAGTCGGCGCAAAAGAAGTGGAAACCCCGGCAACAACCCCCGCCCCGGCAATCATTGCCAAAAAAATAGATCCACCCGAAAACGCCAATCCGGTGGAAAGCAATATCTCAAACACAAATACCGCTCAAAAATCCATTGGAAAATATTTGCCCGAAAACGACGCACGGCAAAAATCGGAAGCGAATATAATCGCCAACCCCGCCGCTACGGCTCTAAAAAACAAAACTCCCGAGCAAAGTACGCCAAAACCAAGTCCGGAAACCAGCGCTTTTTATCGTGAACAGGTTGACGCGGCTCCGGCGACGCGCATCCGCGCCTTCCCTCGGAAAATCCTGCCGGAAAACGACACTAAAATCAGCGACCAGGCACAACCGACGACGGCTAATCCCGACAAAAAACCTCAAAATGCGGCTCCCGCAAACGAACAACCGGTACAAAACGAAAATAAAAACGAGCCCCTTCAAAATTTGGGAAACCGATGGAACCAAATCAAGAAAGCCAACACGCCCGCGCCTAATCCGGAAGCTATAACGGCAAACGCCCCCCAGCCAGCGATCCCGTTTGAAATTGAACCCAAAGCAAAAAATAAATTTTTGATACGGATGCTGGTTATTTTTATTCTCGCCGGAATTTTGGGAATAGCAATGGTAATGATTTTAAGTAAAAACAGCGATGCTCCGGTCGTTAAAAAAACTGCAAACATACCCGCAAAAACCGCAACGACAACCTCAACGGAAGGAGAGAAGCAAACTCCGCCGGAAAATGAAAACAAAAATAATCCTCAACCATCAACCTTGGCGGTTATATCAACAATATCAATTTATACCGAAGACTTGGCAAGCGTTCCAAACTTGATACTTCCATACTTGCGAAAATCACTGGGGAATGCCGGCTATTACAAAATATCCCTCCAAAACAAAAAAACTAACTCCGATATCGGATTGAAACAATTTTTAAATATATTTAAAGTTAATGCTCCCACACTGTTTTATTCCTCGGTCAGCGATGATTTCACGCTTTTCATCTATTCAAACAATGGCAAAAACCGGATTGGCTTTGTCACTGCGGTTACCAATGCCGAATCGCTGGAAACCGCAATGGAGGGCTGGAAGGGAAGCATCGCGCAAGATACCGACAATCTGTTTAAATTAATAGGAAGGAAAACCCAACCCGAAACCAGTACTCTCAAATTCAATTCGGCCAACGGCGGCAGCGCCCAATATCAAACAATGAATTTTGTTCCCGCCGAAGACAATTTTTCCATCGCTTGGGCCATCTATCAGCAAAAACATTTTGTCTTCTCCACCTCCAATGAATCAATCTCCAAAATATTTGACCAATTGCCAAAATGATTCAAAAAATGTAAAATGGCGTTATCCGTATATATCGTCCCTCTTTAAATGGATGTCAAAAACAAAAAAATGGAAAAATCAAATCAAAAACAAAGCAAAAAATCGCTGGAGATTATTGAAAAGAAATTGAAGGAGGAAAGAAAAACCATTGAAGCCGAATTGTTGAAGATCGCCGTTCCCAACAAAAATGTTCCCGGCGACTGGCAAAGCAAATTTCCATACGGCAACGGCGACTCGGGCACCGCATCCCTTGAACGGCAAGCCGATGAAGTTGAAGAATATACAACCCGCCTGCCTTTGGAGCACAGTTTGGAAACCAAATTGGCATCAGTTGACGCCGCTATTGCCAAAATCACAAAAGGAACCTACGGCAAATGCGAAAAGTGTGGCAAAGACATCCCCATCAAGCGTTTGAAAATTTTCCCCGAAGCGCGTTTTTGCATTGATTGCCAAGAGTAATTTTAAATTTAAAATTGAAAAATCAAAATTGAAAATGACAGTGCAAAATTAAAAATTATCTAATTTTAAAATTATTTAATTTTACATTTTCAATTGTCATTTTAATTTTTGATATTTGCATTTTTAATTTTTACCGTGCTTTCCAAAATCTTTTCCGCGGCGATCACCGGACTGGACGCACAAATCATTGAAGTTGAGGTTGACGCTTCTTACGGATTGCGGAAATTTGATGTTGTCGGTTTGCCCGACAAATCAGTGCAGGAAGCCAAGGAGCGCGTGGGCGCGGCGATTGAAAGTTCAGGTTTTAAACCACCGCACCATGAACCGGTAAAGGTTTTAGTTTCCCTGGCGCCGGCGGATTTAAAAAAAGAAGGGACGCTGTACGACTTGCCGATTGCACTGGGCTATCTGATTGCCAATGGAAAAATAAATTTCAATCCGGCCGGCCGGATTTTTTTGGGTGAACTGGCGCTTGACGGAAAGTTGCGGCCCGCCAAAGGCGCAGTTTGTTTTGCCATTGCCTGTCAACAAAAAGGGATTAAAGAAATAATTTTGCCCGAGAATAATGCCCGGGAAGCCGCTCTGATAAAAGGACTGCGGGTGATCGGAGTGAAAACGCTGGCCGAAACAATCGCTTATTTGGAAGGAAAAATCCAAATTGAAACCGCCAAAGAAAAGCCGGCCGAAATTTTGTCCGGCGCCCCCAATGAAAACGACCTTGGCTTGATCTCCGGACAGGAGTCAGCCAAGCGCGCGCTGGAAATCGTTGCCGGCGGCGGACACAATCTTTCCATGTGGGGACCTCCGGGAACCGGAAAAACTTTGCTGGCAAAAACCCTGCCCACAATACTTCCGCCATTATCGTTTGAAGAATCGCTTGAAGTTACCAAAATTTACAGCATTTACGGAATACTTCCCGATGGCGCACTGATCTCTCGCCGACCGTTTCGCGCCCCGCACCACACCACTTCCGATGCGGCGCTGATCGGCGGCGGCAACCCGCCGCGGGCGGGAGAAATCACCCTGGCGCACCGGGGAATACTTTTCTTGGATGAATTTCCGGAATTCCATCGCGACACGCTGGAAGCGTTGCGCCAGCCGATAGAAGAGGGGACGATCAATATTTTGCGCGCCAAACACGCAATGTCTTTGCCGGCGCGATTTACTCTGGTAATCGCGTCAAACCCCTGTCCTTGCGGCAACTTTGGCAACCCGGAAATCAGGTGCGTTTGTTCGGCTTCCCAAATTCAAATGTACCGCAAAAAACTCTCCGGACCGCTGATGGACCGGATTGATCTGTTCATTAATGTTCCCGCGGTCAAATATGACAAGCTTGCCCACGCGGAATTTGACGAACAAAATTCCAGCGCGGCGATCAGGGAAAAAATCGCCCTCTGCCGTGAAGTTCAAAAAAATCGCTTTGGCGGCGACAGCGCCAACGCAACAATGAATATCCGGCAAATAAAACAATTTTGCCGGCTGGACGAGGACTCCGAACGGCTGATGCAAGCCGCCGTCAATTCATCCAAACTGTCGGCGCGCGGCTACCACCGCGTCTTGAAAGTCAGCCGCACCATCGCCGATCTGGATAATTCGGAAAATATCCGCATCAACCATCTTTCCGAAGCCCTGGCATATCGGCCACAACAGGCGATTTAAAAACAAAAAACGCCGTTAATAAACGGTGATTTTTTACTGCGCGATTATTTTTTAATTGAAGGGATTGCCCGCGCCGATAACTTCAAAATGGAGATGGCATCCGGTTGATTTGCCGGTACTGCCCATCAAACCGATCACATCGCCCTTTTTAACCTCTTGGCCCTGCGCCACGGTGATTGATTGCAAATGATAATAATGTGTCACCACCGCGCCTCCCATATGAGAAAGGGTGATATTGTTGCCCGCACCGCCGTTCCAGCCCCCGGTTTTGGCTTTGACCACGGTTCCGGACGCCGCCGCATATATCGGCGCACCGCAATATCCTCCCGTCAAGTCAACCGCGTTTCGGAAATGAGTTCCCTGTGTTTTTTTGCACGCCGCGCCCACCGGACAAAGGAAATAACCATTAGGCATTGCCGTTGAACCAGCCGCAGAATTTGTTTGCTGAGCCACTTTGGCCGCCGCGCCCGCCGACGGCTTTTTAGCAACAACCACCGGCACAATCTTTCCGTCCGGAACAATTAGCACATCACCAATAAAAACATCATTCTCTCCCGCAAGCCCGTTGAAAGCCACGATATTCTCGGGCTTCGCCTGATAGGTTTGCGCGATTTTGGCAATCGTATCGCCGGCAATCACATAGTGGATCACGCCCGTCACCGGCGGGATAATCAATCTTTGTCCGAGTTTTAATTGGGCGCCGGAAGACAGATCGTTGGCCCATAAAATGCTGTTCGCGCTCACGCCGAATTTATCCGCCAAGTCCGCCAGCGTATCGCTTTCTTCAACTTCGTATTCAATGATTGTCTTGGCATTGTCGCTTTCGTCAATATATCCCTGGGAATCGCCCACAATCGCGCTTAAAATCTTGGGAGTGATCGCCGCCGGCGGCACCGCCGCCTTAACGCACGCACCGCCAACCATTAGATAGCCGGGCGATTCGGGTTTGGCCTGATCGTCCGCGCGGGCAAACATACTCTTGGCGATATCGGCTTGGCAAACACGGTCGGTTTTAGCCGACACACACTTTGCCGCCAAACGGGAAACTGCCGAGCAAGCGACAAACAAAACCACTCCGATCAGGAGAAGTTTGGCAAAATTTTTTAATTGGAGTTTAATATTCATCGGACATTTATTATCCTATAAAAACGCCTATAATTGTCAATAGCTTTGTGGTAAAATATAGGATGAACCACGAAACGGAAAACAACAAAAAAATCACGCCAAAAAAACGATTGGGGCAGAATTTTCTGACCCAAATCGGCGTCATCCAAAAATTAGTCGCGGCGGCAAATATCCAGCCCGGCCAAACAATTCTGGAAATCGGTCCAGGCACCGGCAACCTCACCGCGGAATTGGTTAAAACCGGCAACAAAGTGATTGTCGTGGAAAAAGATCGCGAGATGATTGAAATCTTAAAAGAAAGATTGCCGCATTGCGGGGGTCCAACCCCCGCGAGCTCGCGGGGGTTGGACCCCCGCAACAATCAATTACGAATAATAAACCAAGACGCCTTGCGCTTTGACGAAACCGCAATCGCGCCGCCTTATAAAATTGCAGCCAACCTGCCATTTTATCTGGCCGCGCCTTTGATCCGCAAATTTTTGGAAAGCCAAAACCCGCCGCTCTCTCTGACCGTGATCGTGCAAAAAGAAGTTGCCCAGCGGATATGCGCCCAGCCGCCGCAAATGAGCTTGCTGGCAATCTCCGTGCAATTTTACGCATCGGTTAAAATCATTGATTATATTTCCCGCGGCAGTTTCTGGCCCGCGCCCAAAGTTGATTGCGCCATTTTGCAAATTGAACCGCATATAAAAGAAGGGGATATATATGAAGCAAAATTTATCGCCAAATTTTTCCAAATCGCGAAAGCCGGATTTTCGCACCCGCGCAAACAATTGGCCGGCAATCTGGCAAACGGATTAAATTTGGACAAGATTCAAATTACCGCCGGACTGGCGAAAAACAACCTCGCCCCCGAATGCCGCGCCGAAACCCTGACGGTTGAAAACTGGATTGGCTTAACGCAAACTTTTGAATTATAATTATCCAATGGCCGAATTTTTTAAAAATAAACAAAGCATCATTGTATGCAAAATTTTGTTTGCCATTTTTTTATTTTGCGCCGCGGTTTTTATATCGCCGCGAAAAATCATTGCGTGCAGCCATATTGATTTTGAATACAGCGGCGGTGATTGTGGTCTGATAATGACAGACCACGATTTATGCTGTTATTCAAAACCCGGGGGCGAGCAAAACTGCATTGACAAATATATTCCCGCTCAATGCAAACCATGGCAAATTAACAATCCCAATGATGAAAATTCAAGTAATGGCGATGACGAAGATGGCACCTGTAATTGTGCCGCCCAATGCCTTGACGCTCCCGCCAATCCAAAATATTACGACGATCCGGTCAATCACACTCTCCAAAAAGATACCACTCGCATTAACCTGCCAGTGGTTTTGGCTTGGGATAATATTCGCGGCTGGCTAAATTTAGGATACAATAATATTTTCCGCGGCACCATCTCCAGTTTTTGCAGCGCCTATAAACCAAACCCCGGCAATCAAGGCCCGCAAAGTTATCGCGTGGAAATAAAATATGATGAACCGGCCAAAGGCAAGGGCGATCCGAATTTGAATATTGATAAAACCATCAACCCGGACAATAATATAGAAACATTAAAAAGCGGGCAAAAAATATTTTTCAAAGTAATTACCGAAAGCGGGCTGGAGGGATTCAATTCCCGCGACGACGGGGGAGGGTGTTTTTTCCAAACCAACACTTCATACCAATGGCGCGTGCGCCCCTGTTGCGCCGCCGACGGCAATCCCGCCACCTGCAAACCGATGGCCGACGATGAAAACTGGTGGACATTCACCGCCAGCCCGGCGCCGGAACCGTTGGGAATTTTTGACGGCAAAACCTATAATGATGAAAAAAATCCCAAACAAGATCCGGACTGGAACGGCGGCAAACATCTTGAAAACGTGAATTTTTGCAGCGCCAAGCTTTTGTGGTGCAAAGCCAAATTGGTAACCGATGGCAGCAATAATCGCTTTTCCAGCACCTTTAATGGTTATGGCGGAAAAATCGCTTATGCCATCAATTATCAAATGCGCGTCAAATTCAGCGAAAACTGGTCGCTGGGATTCTTTAAAAATATCACCGGCGGCAGCGCCACGTTATGGGATACCTCAATGGCAAACGCAATGATAAATACCGTTAATTACGCGCAAGGACTTGCCAGTTACCTAACAAATGAATTAAAAAATGCGCTGAATATTCCCCAAACCGATTACGAAAACGGCGAGTCATGCCACTATTTGGAAAAACAAAACACCGAAACCACCAAATGCAAACCGGAAAACAATGGCTGCTGCAAGCCGGAATTCTTGCCTTTTTCTTCGTATTTAAATGACATAATGGCCAATCCGAATTTCAGGCCGTCATTTTCCGCCGCCGAAAACAAAAACCAAGACCGCAATCTTTTTTCCGGCGACTTGAACGGCGACCTGACTTATTCCTGGCAAACAAAGGTTTGCTTCACCGAAGCAAGCAACCGAAAGGACGCCGCCGGCAAAGACGATGCCGCCTTCCCAACCTGCGCGGGCTACAACAACGAGGATTATGGCCAAAAATGGAAATTCTCCGGCGAAGCATTCACCCCGGCCAATCTTCTGCCACCAACCCTGCAAAGTCCGCCTGACAATAAAACAAAAAATAGCGATGCGCCCGCAAATTTAGTCGGCTTGGGCAACATAATCCAATGGTCAGCTCCCTGCGGCGCCAATTCGTTTCTCTACGATATCACCGATAACAAAACGGGCAAGTCAATTTTCAATTTCGACACGACTTACGGCGCCGACCAAGGCCGACGGATAAACATCTCTCAAGTACTGTTAACTTTAACTGATAAATATCCCGCCCAGGATAACGATCCCAAACAAGTTAATCTTAAAATCAACACTCTTTACCGATGGCAAGTCAAATCATGTTGGCCATCAATGCCGGTACAAGAAAAGAAAATAAGCGAAATTTGCAGCGATAAATGGAGCCCATTAAATTATTTTTACACCACCGGGCGCAAACCAAGTTACGCCACCACCACCATTGACGCGCCCAACGCCACGCTTTCCTGGGAAGATGTTCCCGGGCGGGGATCGTATCGCCTCAAAATTACCGGCGACGGCGCTCCGGCGGAACAAGTCGTCGCCACCAATCAATTTACCTTTACTTACCCCGAAGTAAAATATTACCATTGGGAAGTACGAACTTGCGCCGACGCCGCCGGAAAAATTTGCGGCGACCCGAAAACCGCCAGCTTTAACAGTAAAATCTTTGATACACCCACCAACTTGAATCCGGGCAACGATGCCACAACTCTCCCGCTAACAATGACCTGGAGCGGCAAAGCCAATTATTTCAAAATCAATCTTACCTACGCGCCCTTGGCCGGAGTAAGTGCGCATTGCACCGCCAGCGAAATCAATATCGTTGATGCCCCCGCGAGCACAAATTCCTATCCGCAAAAAACCTCCTACTTAACTTGCCCGGGAAATTATACTTTTGAAGTCCAGCCATGCTTCAAGCCCGATTGCAGTGAAACCGCCAAAAGCCCGGCCGCCAAAACATCATTTTCCATTGCCGATAAAGATCAAAAAGAAACCGGATTTATGGTCTGCGGCCAAACCGTGGACAATCCCGCCACCAAGGAATATGACGAATCCGACCATTGCGAAATCCGGCACTTGTTTTTAACTCTCAAAATAATCATTGATTTTATTATTTTAAAATTGGCGTTTATTCTCCTGCCGGTTTTGGTGTTAATCACCGGCGGGCTGTTCTATTTGGCCGAAGATAAATCAAAACTCGTGCCGACACTCAAAGACAGCTGGAAAAAAATCGGCTATGGCTATCTTTTCCTGATTTTTGCCTGGCTGATCGTTTCCATCTTGATGATGTTTGCCGGTTACCAAAACGATTGGTGGAAAATCATATAATCTCGCAGTTCAAAATGAAACCAATCATTATAAAAATTATTGCGACCGTTGTTTTACCGGTTCTTATGTTGCCGATTTTTTGCCATGCCGCCGATGCCGCCATCAGCGACCATTTTAAATTTGAAAAAGGCTGCGGCGTCACCGTCACCGACCCGGCTTCCGGCCAAACCGTCTGCAAAATATGGGAAAGGGGGTCGCAATTCAAGTACCAAGGTATTGATGTGGGCGCTTGCGTTTGCGCCGGCGCCTGTTTGGCCGAACCGGCAAACCATTATTACTACAACGATCCAATCAATAAAACCCGGCAAACCAACCCCGACGAAATCGCTTTACCGGTGGTCTTGGCCTGGGATCATATTGATGCTTGGGAAAAAGAGGATGGGGAATATCTTTGGTATTTCATGGGCTTGCCCGGAAAAAAAACTCAAACATCAAAAATGTTTGGCGCGCGCTCCTATGTTTTGGAAATTGACAATACCAACGACCAGCTGAATGAATCAAAAAGCGCCGGCGACATTTTCCGACGCATCCTCAAAACCACCGAATTCAATGCAACCAAAGAGGTCTATCCCTGTTTTTTCCGATCCGACACAATAATCAAATGGCGCGTGCGGCCGTGCTGCAACGACGATGGTTCCGATTGTCTGCCCGAAGACCAAGCTGAATGGTGGACATTCCGCACCAGCCCGGCACCCGAGCCGATCAACATCACCGATCCGGACTGGAACGGCCCGGACGGAAGCAAAGATATTTCCTATAAAAATTTGCGGCTTGACTGGTGCGTCGCAAAAGTTTCTCCCGAAAAACAACCCTACAATAATAATGCGCTGTTTTCTCTTTCCTACCAATTGCGCGTCTACTCCAACGAAAACCAGCTGGTCTTGACCGGCGCGCAAATCCCGGCAAAATTCAGCGCTTTGGCCGCGTGGCTAAAAAAGGATATGCCCGCGCTAACCAGCCCGTTGGCCTGCCACTATTTGGAAAAACAAACCAACAACTCGTGCAAAGCCGACACGGTCAATCCGATCATCGCCAACACGCCGCGCAATTATTGGTCGCACCTTG
>Ga0172381_10006806_pt1 | contig 11416 bp, 17 predicted proteins | sample Leawel6488metaG_FD_119754 | JGI IMG/M metagenome (GOLD analysis project Ga0172381, IMG submission 119754) | Leachate microbial communities from a municipal landfill in Southern Ontario, Canada - Leachate well 64-88 metaG | ecosystem: Engineered > Solid waste > Landfill > Unclassified | place... | reverse complement strand
CTCCCGCTCGACGCGCCGCTGTTCCTGCTGGGCGTCGCGGTCGAGCCGGCGCTGCTCGGCGTCCATCTTGCGAAGCTCCAGGAGAAGCTCGGTCGTCTTGTCGGGGGAGCCCGGAGCGACGACGGGCGCCGGGGGTGGCCGGTTGCGGATCTCGTCGAGCTGGCGCTCCAGGTTCTTGACGCGCTCGTCGGCGGCGCGGGCCTTGGTCTCCGCCTCTTTCTTGATGGCGTCGATCTCCATCTGGCGCTTGCGCTCTGCCAGTTCGTTCTCGGCGTGTTGGAGCGCCTGGGCTCGCTGAGCGAGGTGCGCTTCCATGGGGCTGGCGGAATGGGAAGGTCCCCCACTGTCGACACCACCCAGTGGCCTTGGCACTGCGCCGTCATCGACAGGGGGGACCAGAATCGTTGTGGAGTTGTTCTCCTTCGCCTTCTTGGGCGGCGGGTAGACCGCGATGCGGGGACCGGCCCAGTCGGGGCGTTCCAGCACCGACACGTCGGGCTCCTTGGGGGCGCTGTTGAAGGTGTCGTTGATCATGCCGACCATCTTGGAGCGGTCGGTCGCGTGAAACACCTTGATCTGGAGCATCCCACCGCCGACGAACTTGGGCAGCCAGGACTCGGGAGTGGCGATGTGCTCAACCCGGGCGCCTTCGATGGTGGCGATCAGGACGGGGAATGCGCTCACGCTCTGGCGGCGCTCGATCTTCAGGTGGAAGTCATCACCGCTGGCGTCGCGGACTTGGCCGATGCGGGCAAGCACCTCTTCACGGGTTTCAGCCATGGGAGATTCCTTTCCTGCTACTTGACGGGGGTGGGGGTGGTCCGGGGGTCTTCGACCTTGATCCCAGCGGCGTCCAGCTCAGCCTTCTTGAGCCGAACGAGCGCTTCGACCATCCCGGCGAGCTGATCGAGGGTCTGGGTGGGCAGAAGGCGGAGGCACGCCCCGACGTGCTTCCCATCTGGCTCTTGGATGATGGTGAAGGCCATACAGCGGGAGCCGATGCACGGCGAGAAGCGGACGGTGATGGGGTTGGGGCTGCCGTCGGAGGCCACGATAGACTTAGCCTCGTCGGCAGCGATGGTGAAGGGACAGGCGGGGGGATTGACGGGCATGGGCTGCTCCTGGCGCTTCTTGAAGAGGAGGACGTTGCGGGGACCGCTGAGTGCCATTGTGTCCTCTATTCCGGGATCCAGCCGGTCAGGCGGCCCAGAAGGAAGCCGGTCCCGCAGGTGTAGAAGGCGAGCACGATCGGGATGGTGATGTTTGGGAGATCACCGTTGAAGGAAGAGAGAATCGACGGGAAGAAAATCCCCAAGATGAGCCCGAGCCAGAAGCCCAGACAGGCGGGACATTCGGCCAGCTCAACAAGGAAAATCCCGGGCTGTCGCCGCGAGAGGATTTCCCGCGGGCGGAGGGAGATCTTGGAGTGGCCAACGGCGTAGCAGAAGCCGAAGACGGTGATGGTGTAGAAGAACAAGTTGAGCGCGGGGGTCATTCTTCCTCTTCTCCTTCCTTCTCCTCGGGGCTTCCCTCTTCCTCACCGCTCTGGGCACCGCGGGCCGACTTGAGCAGGTCTTCGAGATCCTCGGCGGCGAGCGGTCCTTCGTGTGGGAGCCCCTCTTTCTCTCCCGACGGGATGATCAAGTAGCTCGGGGTGGCCTTGGGCTTGAAGCCTGCGATCCCTCGGGGATGGCGTCCTGCGTGGATGTCGACCCGGAGCCCCTCCGGGTGGGAGCGCATGAACTTCACCAGTTCAGGCTTGGCCAGGGCGCAGGCGCCACACATCGGCTGATGGAGGAAGTACAGCCGGAAGGGGATCTTGGAGTCCATCACGGCCCCCATGGCCTAGCGGTTGAAGCCGGCCGGCGGAGTTGAGACGCCACCGGGGTTGGGCTTGAAGAGCCGGATCGTGGCCTCGATGTTGGTGGTGAGGAAGGCATCGATCTTCTCAGGGGTGTCGAGGCCGAAGAGCGAGGCGATGGCCTTCATGTCCATGGCCGAAAGGTAGCTCTTGGTCTTCTCCAGTGCCTGGGTGATGGCAGCCTCGGCGACTTTCTCGGGAAGGGTGCCGTTCTGCCCAACGGCCTTACGAGCCGCGTCAACCGACGTCTGGAAGATCTCGGTCACGACCGCACCGATCACGCCGGTCACGCGGGAGAGGACTTCCTTCTGAGCAGCGCTGGCGTTGGAACCGTTGATCTTCTTGACCAGGAGCGCCGTCAGCACGGTGATCAAGGTGGCGATTGCGACAGCGGCGGCCTGGAGAAGCGTCTGGACGATGGGATGCCAGTCGATGGACAAGGCAGCGAGGACGGGGGTCATGGAGATCTCCGGGAGTGAAAGAAGCTTGGAGGGGAGGCTACTTCTTGGTGATGCCGAACACGTCGATCCGCTTCGTCGAGCGCTTCACCTGTCCTTGGGCGGCCTTGAGGATGGCGTCATACCCGGCCGCACCGGCCTTGGCGGCATCGGTGGACCTAGGCTTGAACTTGTCCTCAAAGGGGAGGCCGTTGGGATAGGTGGCCGGGCAGCCGGCATCAGGCCACACAAAGACCATGTCCTTGAGGATCTCGGACAGGGGCTTGCAGATCCCGAACTCGTTGAGGGCGTGCTCAACGTCAAGCTCCCCCTGGGGATCGGAGTGCTTGTTGATCACCTGGGGAGCCGTAGTCCCCACGATCTTTGCCCGCAGGTCGTTGAGGGCCCGCATGCGGGAAGGCTCCTGGCTTGCCTCGACGTCAGCCTTCCACTTCTTGAAGGCGGCCTTATCGTAGTTCGCGCAGAAGCGGCAGCGATGACGAGCGGCCGTGGCGAATTCTCCGGCGGAGATCACACCCGCGACGGAGCCCGCGAGCCCACCACTGGCTTGTCCCTTGGTGTACTGCTCAACGGTCTGCCCGTTGGAAAGGGAGAGTGGGATGGAAACTTCCCGGGTGTGCTCCAACGGCCGCTCTTCGGGGTCGATCTGCTTCCCCTGGTCATCCCGGTCGTTGGTGGACACAACGATCCGCTCACCTTTGACATCCATCAGCTACTCCTCTTCGTGGCGCTGTTCTTCGTGCCGCTGTCCTTGCTCTTGAAGCTCCTCTGCCGCGATGGAATGTAGCTGAGCGCCGCTTTCGCAAGCGTCCACCATCTCCATCATGGTTTCCTTGAGCGTGCGGAAGACCCGACCCACCAGGAATTGACGAACCTCGTTGTAGGCCCGGAAGCGGTCTCGCAAGTCCATCTTCCCGTTCGGGGGGACCTGTTGGAGACCCATGTAGAGCAGCTCCTTGACGGTATCGGACGGGTAGCCGCCGATGCCTTGCTCTTGGAGCGCCTCATGGTAGCGCCGGATCGGCTCTATGAGGTCCGGGTCAAGGCGGCACCGGATCTCACGAAAGCTGTTGTCCGACTGCTGCGACGGCCGGAGCGGTATGCGGTTTCTTCCCACGGGGATGAATACGCAGAAGGAGGTAGCGCCGCAACTCCCTCGACTAGATCGCCCCCAGGAACGACGACCTAGGTTTGTGCGTGGGGGACAGCCTCGACGAGCCAAATCGCGGCGCTTGGGCGCGCAGCCACCCTGTAGGGGATTTCCCGTGGAAGGGGTGTTTTCGGGGTAGTTGGGACACCACAAGAGGGATACAGCTACCAGAAATCAAGGGGTTACGGGCTACCAGAAATCAGGTACTTAGCTCGGTACAAGTCGTCCTACTTTTTCGTACCTAAGTCCTTGATTCCTGGTTGGCCCATTTGGGCATTATAATATTAGCAACGACTTTTTCGTGCGATCGTGGATACCCCTATTTTCCTCCCGCATGATCCACCGTGTATAGACGTGTGTGTGCATAGATCACATGTCAGAAGTGTTGTAGTTTTCTCACACACACTTAACTACATGTAGTTAAGGGATCTGCGCTTCGGGAGATCTGGGTATCCCAGCTTGCACAAAAAAGTCGTTGCTAATACTATAACCGGCCCATCCACTTGCCTGGAGGACACCTCGCATGGCCAACACGCCCGTGTTGACGCCTGAGCAGATCAAGGACATCCCCGCCACCTTCGGCGCCTACCTCACCACCGCAGAAGGGAAGACCCCTGGATCGATGTATCAGTACAGCCGGGTCCTCACGCGGCTGTTCGAGTCCGGGGCGCCCTACGCCACCCTCGATGATCTGACGGCCTACTCCAACAAGCTCCCCCTCCCCAGTCGCGCCATCTTCTGGATCGCCTGGAAGGCTTACAGCCGCTTTTGCCTGTCCAATAAGATCTGCATTCCCGTTCCGTCGAGCAACGGCTCCAGATCCACCAGCTATTTGCCGACTCCAATGGATGAAGCGATCTGGGTCGTCGTGGGCCCTCCGAGCCAGTTCAAGCTCCACTTCAAGATGCGCCCCGCCATGTTGGAGTCGCTCCAATGGGCCCACCTCTATAGGGATGCGGCCTACAACATTGGCTTCGATCTCCCCGACTTCGGCTGGTACTTTCCAGGGCCCGCCATGTGGTGCGCCCTTCAGGAACTTTCCAAGCTCTCCAACCCTGGGCAGCTAGTCGGGCTTAGGGATCCCATATGCCGATTGGAGGAACGGCAGATCACCTCTCGGATGCGCCAGCTTGAGAAGTGGCTGCGCCTGCATCCCGATCCCACTTTTGGGCACAAGTGGGACACCGCTCCGATCGACTTCCCCACTGGCGTGGCCTTCACAATCGACAACATCCAGGTCATCAATTCCCTGCCCATCCCGGATGCCCAGAAGCCGCCGCCCCCACCCCCACCGGAGCCCATCAAGAATGGAGATCCCGAAGCCAAAACGCCAGAGCAACTCGCTGCCCTCGTCGACCAGCTCATCTTGACCGAGCCCGACCCGTTGGCGTAGAAGAGTCGAACACCGTTGCACAGCCTCGGGAGGGCTGATGATTTCGGAAGCCTCTGTGGACGCCATCCTGCCAGCGCAGGGCTGGCTCAGACGATACGTTGAATGGGCTAGGGGTTGCATCGACGCACACATCCTCTATCACGTCGGTGTCGGGCTCAGCATTTTGGCCCAGTCCACACCCCCGGAGCTTTCCGGCCCCTTCGGCGTGGATGTGAAGACCAACCTCTACGTCATGCTCGTCGGTGAGTCGGGCGAATCAAGAAAGACGATCTCCATTGAGATAGGCCGGGATCAGGTGCTCCGGCCTTCCCAGATCTGCGAGCTTGGAGAAGCCCCGGGCTCACATGAGATGCTGATCGACAGCCTGATCGCTCAGCCCAAGATGCTCATCATCTACCCCGAGCTTGGCGCCTTCCTCGCGGCTTGCGAACGGGGCTACCTCCAGCCGATCAAGACGGCCTACTGTGAGGCGTTCGACAATTCCCCGCTGGCTCGCCCCACCGTCACGGGCAAAAAGGCCAAGCCGGGGGTTGCCACTCGGGTGGAAGACCCTCGCCTCTCCCTGCTCTGCGCTGTTTCCCAGCCGCTGCTCGAACGGCACACCGACTCGGCCGATTGGTGCGGCGGATTCCTTTCCCGCTTCCTCATGTTCGTCACGACCCGTGAACGTGAATCGTTTGAATTCACGACCAACAAGGCTGGTGCCAAAGCGCTTGCAGAAGAATTGATGATTATGAATGCGGCCAGGGCCAAAGCGTTGGATCTGACCACTGGGAAGCCCAACACCTGGGGGCCTTGCCTTGGCTTCGACGCTTCCGCCAAGCTCCTGTGGCGTTCGTGGCGCATGCAAGTCAATGAGCGGCTCAAAAAGGCCCCTCTGGAGATCCGCGGTGGACTTTCCCGTGCGGCCACCCAGGCGCTCAAGATCGGGCTCATCCTCGGGTGGGACTACGGCGGCGCCAGGAAGTCAGCCAACCCCTGGACCATCGGCGAAGCTGAGCTGGCCCCGGCCCTTTCTCTCGTCAACTTCCACATGGATTCAGTGACGGAGATCGGGGGATACATGGCGCTCACTCCCACGATGCGCGAGCGCCGCACCATCCTCCAGATCATCCGCGGCCCTCAGTGGCCCAAGGCTGGTCCTCCCGTCCACATCAGCGAGATCATCACCAAATCCAATCTCCTCAAGCGTCGGGTCGATGAGCACGTCGTATCGCTTCAAGCCGAGTGGTTGGTCGTTGCGGCCAGCTCAGGAGCCGGCGAGGCTTACCTGCCCACTTCCCCCGAGATCGAGCGTGAACGCATGGGGCGCATGCTGGTACTCCCTGGAGCCACTCAGCCATCCGGTCCTGCTCAGGTGATCAACCTGGACGCGCGTCGCCCCCGTCCCGAAGCTGCTCCTGCCCCCGTGGTGACTGCTCCTGCTCCTGTTGGGAGCACTCCCGTGCCACCGCGCCTTCCTACCTTCACGGGCGAAAGCCGCCCCGATGAAGAGGGATAGCCTGTAGTTGACACGATAGAGAACACTGTGGTACACACGTTTCTGTCGTTGCAACACCTGGGAGAAGTTGAAGCCGCTGGTCTGTTCGGGTGTCCGTTTCAATGGTCGAGTGCGCGTCGAAAGTCAGCCGCTTGATAGGGGCTCGGCAAGTAGATTCCAGCAATTCCCAGATCCAAAGCAGCCAAGTTGCCAAGCGAAGCGATCCCCACGTCAAACCGGAGGAACACAATGGCCCGTCGTGAGCAGAAGTCGGACTCGGATACCCCGAAGCCTGCCAAGCCCTCGAAGATCCGTTCCAGCTACACCGGCCGGAAGGGCGCCATCGTCGAGCGCACCATCGGCTCGGACAGCCCCTACAAGACGGCCGTCAGCCGCCACTTCCGTCGTTACCTGAACCGGCTCATCAATCGCGGCCCCACCCAGGAGGCCGTGCAGTCCGCCAAGGCAAGCCACAGCCTCAACTGCGAAGACGGCCGCAACGCCTGGGCGCTCCACCGCGTCCTCCTGTTCGGCGCCGACGGCCGCGGGAACGGCTAGCTCAATGACCGCCACCTTCGTCGCCATCAGCAAGCCGCTCTTCCCGGTGGGCACCGCGGAGATCCTAAAGGCCGGGGAGGCCGAAGATCTCACCGGCAGTTCCAAGATCGTCATCCGCCCCGTGCTCGACGGCCGCCTTCTCCCCATCGGTGATCTTCCGTGCGAGATCGAGGCCCGCTGGTGTGAGGGGCACAACCACTTCGAGGCCCGCATCCACATCGAGGGGCCGGCGCCGCTCCCGGATCTGCTCAGGTACGAGATGGCTTCCCTTCCCGGCCAGTCGCTCGATCAGTTTCTCTCGGGCGCCCTCGCCGAGATCTTCGGCCAGCTCTGCCGGATCCTCGGCGTTCAGCCCAGCACCTGCAACGAGCAACCCCCGCAGGTGGACCACCGCCCGAAGCCGAAGCACTCCGTCAACTAGGGCTCCCCCGATCCATGTACGTCACCTTCTACATCCCGTCTCTCCCGGCAGTGCCCGAGGGGCTCTTCAAAGACCTTGCCGCGCTGCCGGGAGTGATGCTCCTCGAAGCCTCCAAACTCTTCAAGGCATCGGAGAACGTCGCGTGGTTCGCCGAGCAGATCATCCGCAAGTACGGCGTACCGTACATCGCCAAGGTTCGTGAGCCCCTTTCACCTCCGTTCCTGGCAAAGCCTGATGGCATTCTTCCCACCGTCGGACTGCCCATCCCGAACGAGATCCGCCCAGAAGTTCCTGGCCTTCTTTCCGGCTATCAGCAGGAGGCGATCTTCAAGTTCGGCCACCGCCCCGGCATTCGCCTCTACTGGGCCCCTGGCTCCGGGAAGTCTCTCGGCGCCATCTACCTGTCCCTCCTTCATCCAGGCACCTGCGTCTTCGTCACCCGTGCCGGCGCCCGTGCCACCATCGCCGAAGAGATCGCCAAGTTCACTTCCTGCTCTTGCCTGATTCTGAACGGCTCTCCGAACCTGGGATTCAGCTCCACATCCCTGGAGAACCTCACACAGATTGACCAGCTACAGCTTCCATCAGGTTCCCAGCTTCTGGCCGCAGCAGCCAAGACCCATCACGGCATCGGGCAGTGGGCCACCGCTTCCAGCCTCGCCAAGAGCCCCAGGCGCGTCCTGGCGCGACTTTCCTGGGCAGGGCTGGACTGGCGGGTTCCCATCCCCCTGGAGCGCCTGACGACCACCCAGGGGCCTTCTTGGGCCTTCCGGCTTCTCCCTGTGGAGCGCGAGCCCCTTCCCCGCTTCCTGATCGTCGCCTGGGAGTCCCTGGCGTCTTGGCTCCCCGTGCTCTTGCAATGCGCTCCCGCCGTTGTGGTCTTCGATGAAGGCCACCTTGGAGCTTCCGCCAAGCGCTTCGCAGCCAAAACTGTCCGCGATGACGAATCCGGCGACACCACCACCGGGCTCACCATCCAGTATGACCGGCTCAAGAACCGCGCTTCGGCCGCGGAACCGCTATCTAAGGTCTGCGGCATCCGCATCGAGACCACCGCTTCGCCCATCCGAGATCGCTTGCGAAACCTTTGGGCGCAACTCGACCTGACGGAGCCTGGAGCTTGGGGGAAGTTCAATCCCTACCACGCCACCATCGCTCAGCAGACAGGGCCTTACTCCGCCTTTTACTGCAATCGTCAAAGCTGGAGCGAACGCTACTGCGAAGCTCACGCCGGCCTTTTCGGCGGCATCGACTCCCGCGGGCGCGCTCAGCCCGAGATCATCGCGGAGTTGAAAGCCCGCATGAGCTACGCCACCCACCTCGTTCCCTACTCCGTCACCCACGCACAGCTTCCGGCCCGCCGTATCCAAGTCACCTACTTGGGCCCCGATGATCTCGCCAAGCCAGAGCAGATCGAAGGCACCGGCCCGCGCCAAGCCCGTGTTGGCGACACCGCTCGCTCGATGGTCGAGATCAAGCTCGCTCAGGCTTGCAGCCAGAAGCGTGGATGGGTTGCGGCCAAGGCCGTCGAGGCCCTGGAAGGTGGCTCCAAAGTCACCATCCTGACGACGCGCAAGAAGGACTGCCAGGAGATCGTCAAGGCCATCCAGAAGGAATTGAACGCCGGCAAGAAGTCCAAGGACCAAGTTCCCACCAGCCCAATCCCGGTGTGGATCTTCGATGGTGATGTTCCGCTGGCTCAGCGGGACCAGATCCGCCTCGACTACATGGCCGCCGAAGGTGCCGCATGCATCGTTGCCACTGGCGACTCGGCTGGTGAGTCTCTCAACATCCAGGACACCGACCTAGCAATCTTCGCCGGGCTCCCCTGCACCCCCGGCCAGCTTCGCCAGTGGATGGGCCGCTTCGTTCGTAAAGGCATGAAGCGCCCCGTTCTGCTCCTGTTCGCCATTGCCGAAGGAACAATCGACGAACACGTTGCCGGAATTCTACTAGACAAACTCCCCGCAATAGATCAACTTATCGGGGACGAAGAGCTTAGGGGATTGGACAAGGTGCTGGGCGGGATCGGGTCCGATGAGGAAGCCATCGCAGGTCTGCTCAAAGCTTTGGGAGGCAACGATGCCGTATGACAAGCTGCCGCCGGTCAAGGTCGGCAATTGCTACCTCAACGCTGACCAGACCGAGGCCGTCTTCGCTGCGCTCCGGGCCTTCATGGCCATGCTGTTGGATCCGGCCAATCCGATCCCGCTCGTCGAGGAAGAAAAGTTCTTCGCCGCTCGCTTGGCTGAAGTTCTCACCTACCTGGGCGACAACTCTCACCTGGGGAAGGTGAAGTGATGCGTGACCCGGCCCTGGCAATTGGTTTGGTTGGCGTCTATTTTCTTGGCTGTGGTGCCGGTGCCCTCATCGGAGCCGGAGTCACCAAATCAGCCGAGTGCCCCCAGCCCATCACCTGCACGCCCCAGCGGTTCAGCTTCTGCATCCACAACCCGAAGAGCGCTACCCCCGAGGCGCCCGGCGGGTATTCGGTCTGCTCCATCGTATCGGGACGCACTCCCGATGGGCGCATGACCTTCACGGCAACTACTGGGGAGGTGCTGACCATCGCGCCGCTTGATGGTGTGATCATCGAAGAGACTGGGAAGAAGCCCGAGCCGTACAAACCCGCTGAAAGGAGCAAGTGATGGACAAGAGCAAGAAGCTGGCGAAGCGTCCCGAGCAAGGGGTCGACATCGAGATCGCGCTCCAGCAGCGCGACGAGATCATCAGCCTCACCAACGTGATCGCAGCCCAGGGCAGGGATCTCGCCGAGGCCCAGAAGCAGCGCGACACCGCCATCCGGCTCCTCGACTCGCTGCTCGCCGACACCGTGGACGCCAAGGTGTCCCCCGAGACCGTCATCGTTCGGAAGCTCTGCTCGCTCGGCTTCCAGCGCCGCGGCTGGCTCTCCCCGACCACCGCCAAGCGGCTCCGGGGGGACTTCGACGCCCGCATGGAGCTGATGGCCAGCCTCGGCGGCCTCGTCCAGTCCATCGAGCAGACCGTCCACCACCCCGACAAGAAGCAGAAGGCCAAGAAAGGAGGTACGCGCTAGATGGTGGCCTTCATCGAAGTCACCAACTCCCGTGGGCAGAAGTGCATCATCAATCCGACGCACATCCGAATGGTGGAGGCGCTCCGAGATGGAGTCAGCGGTCCCGCCACCATCACCTTCCCTGGCGACGACGCCGACTCCATCATGCAGACCGAGGAGAGCTACAACGACGTCAAGCTTCTGATCTCCGTCGTCACCCGCCGCCCGGCCCTCACCCTCACCGAGGCCAAGGAGATCCAGGCCAAGGCCGAGGCAGAGATGGCCAAGTGGGAGGCCGAGCAGAAGGTCAGCCACCAACCCTGTTCGCCCATCCCGCTGGGCAAGCCGACGCTCTAAGCCATGCCCGCCTTCGAGTCCAAGTCCTTCACCGTCGGTTCGGATCCATCCGACCTGTCCCACGAAGAGCGCCAGCAGAATTGGAACGGCACCTTCAAAAACTCTTGCACTGAGTGCGACCGGCTCGGCTACGCTCAGAGCCCCATGAAGCATGTTGAATGCTCCGGGGGATGTGGCCGCTTCTACTGCCCCGATCACCGCGTCGAGCACTTCAAGCGGATCCACAACATCGAAGTCGCCGAGAGGTAGCAATGAGCAACCGCTTGCTGGTGAGCTACAACGGGATGCCTGACCCCCGCGCTGACCAATGGGTCGAGGCCACTGTCGGTAAGGGCTGGAGCGAGATTGGCTACACCTATTCCAAGTCGCTGACCGCGAATCCCAGCATCGACGGGATCCGTTCCTTCGGGTTCACCTACAAGCGCCGCCGTGATCTGGGGAAGACGGCCAGCCGGCTCCGTTGCCGGGTCGCGCAGTTCGAGCAGATTTTCCACCGCAGTCTCACCGTCACCAGGAACACCCCGTAGTAAGAAAGGATGTGCCAATGACCGACATCTTCCCCGTGCCGCCCGTGCCCCCGTTCGACGACGCGATCAAGCGTCTCGCCGACGACTTCATCGCCGTGAATCAGGCCGGGCAGGCCGCCAAGAACCGCCTCGAAGAGCTGGAGGCCAAGGCGCTCGCCGTCGTCAAGGTGGCCG
>Ga0172381_10006805_pt1 | contig 11417 bp, 13 predicted proteins | sample Leawel6488metaG_FD_119754 | JGI IMG/M metagenome (GOLD analysis project Ga0172381, IMG submission 119754) | Leachate microbial communities from a municipal landfill in Southern Ontario, Canada - Leachate well 64-88 metaG | ecosystem: Engineered > Solid waste > Landfill > Unclassified | place... | reverse complement strand
CAATAATGAACGCGCGCAGTGGGGCAAAAACAAAATGACCCCTGTTGAATACAGGGATCATTTGCTCGCCCTAACCGTTTAGAGCGGTTTTTAAACCGTGTCCACTAAACGGGGTACAGATCAGAAGGCGGTTTTTAGTTGCAAGATACACGGGTGCAAGATACACGGGTGAAACCCGTGTATGGAAATGCAGGAGAATTTACGAATAAAGCTCGCTGTGCGTGCCGATTTCCACGAAAACACATTCACTGTCGTTTATATATTTATATATGGCACGCAAGCCGCCGGAGATATTGATACTGCGATAATCTTCATATTTTCCTTTTAAAGGATGATTGTTCAATCGGCGGTCGAAAGGATCGTCTATAAATATTCCTAATCGATCTTTTATTTTTTCTTTTTCCGCTTTTCCAAATTTTTGGTAGTTTTTTTCAAAATTTTTATGGAAATAAACTATCATAATGAAGAAAGACGTTCATCTATATCTTCTCTGGAAGACATGGCAGGGGATAGATCGCGGTTCTTTTTTATGTCCAGCTCTATCCCTCCCAGCAATTTTTCCAGGACAGGGGACATTGATGGGGCAACCGAAAAATCAACCCGTTTGGTCCGGACGAATTGTTTAAGGTAGGCGTTCACAACAGCGCTCAAAGACAATCCGAGCTCTTTAGCCAGTTTTTGGGCATCTTCTTTTACGTCTTTGTCTGCCTTTACATTAATGATTGTTTTCATAACCAAAGTATATACTTTGGTTAAATTTATGTCAATATAAAAGTATTTGCAACAAAAAACCGCGGACAGGCGGTTTTCTACAAATATTTGGAGCGAGGGACGGGAGTCGAACCCGCGTGAATAGCTTGGAAGGCTATCGCACTACCACTGTGCTACCCTCGCGTTAAATCTCGAAGGGCCGTAGAATTGCACGGCAATTCATACTTTCCAGCGTACATTTTATATGCGTATAAAATTTTAGTACGAGTTAATTTATATCACTAAAATCCTTTAAAATCAACTAAAAAGAGAAGGGGATCATAGGCGCCCGCGATCACTGGTATCCCTTCGCTTGCGTGGCGAACATCATTGCGTATTTGCCGTTCTGTTTGAGCAAGTCTTCATGCGCTCCCATCTCGATAATTTTTCCTTTATCGAGAACAATGATCTTGCGAGCATTGCGGACGGTTGAGAATCTATGAGATACCAAAATAAGCGTTTTGTTTTTATAGGTTTTCTCTAAGTTTTGGAATATTTCGTATTCCGTTTGAGCGTCAATGGCGCTGGTTGGTTCATCCATGATCAGAACTGGAGCTTTTTCGTAAAGGGCCCTCGCGATCGCTAATTTTTGCCACTGTCCGCCGGAAAGCTCTTCACCTTCTTCAAACCGCCTTCCAAGCATTTGGTCATATCCTTTATCGAATTTTTTGATGAATTCATACGCGCCGGATCTCACCGCCGCTTCGTGCATCCGTTTTTCATCTTTTATATTTGGCGCGCCGAGCATTATATTGTCTCTGACCGTAAAATTATATTTCACGAAATCCTGGAATAACGTGCCCAAATGAGCGTACCAATTGGAAATTTTGATGTCTTGGATGTTGATGCCGTTCACTAAAATCTCTCCGCTTGTTACATCGTAAAAACGGCACAATAGTTTGATGAGAGTGGTTTTGCCTGCTCCGTTTACGCCAACCAGAGCAATGCTTTCTCCCGGTTCAATGGTAAAAGATATTTTTTTAAGAATTTTCCGTCCGTTTGGGTAAGCAAAGGAAACTTTTTTGAACTCTATCTTCGGCGGGTTGATCTCCTTAAATGATATTGCGTCTTTTTTTTCTTTTATTAATTTCGGCAGAGCCATCAATTCGAAGAAGGGTTTGATAAACAAGCTGTTTCCATATAGCCCCCCAAGATTATTCGCACCGTAAGAAGTATTAAGTTGCAGCTGCTCTAAAACAGTGATGATAAACGTGAGCGAGCCGATGGTCAAAGCGCCCGAAAGGGCGTTTGGCAGAAGCGAGTAAATGATCGCGAACATAACTCCCGTTTCGATCAACGGAGCGAAGATCAAAACCCGTCTGTAGCTATCAAGCGGTTTTTTGTTTATTTCGTAAAGATGGTTCTGCAGTCCCGCCAATTTTTTAAGAAGCGCTTCTTGGGATTGAAAAATCCTTGTTTCGATAATAGATGATTGAGCGGTAAGCAGGTCGCTCGTATACCAAAGTTTTTTGGCTTCCGGCGCGCTTCCGTCATACATCGACCAAGCAAAATTTCCGTTCCTGATCTTCAAGTAGAATCTGGGAGCGGCAACCAGCAATACAACGGCAGGGATCCATAGGCCAAATGGAGCCAGAGCAATTATTGCGGCAATAATGCCGATCAAATGAGAAAAAATATAGTTCCACATCCTGACAAAATCCGGTATCTGCCAGGCGTAGGTTTGGTTCACTTTCGTGATCAGATTTTGAATTTCCGGATTTTCCAAATGGCCGAGGTCAAGATCCGCTAATTTTTGGGCATAGCGATAATTTAATCCAGCTTGGAACTTGTTTCTTAAAAGATAATCATAGTATCCGACATTCAATCCCCAATAGGCGATATTTTCGGCTAAGCGCATCAAAAAGTAGCCGGCGAGCACAAAAATAACGGTTAAGGGAATGCCAATTTGGCTGGGTTGCGAGCTTGCGACAATATTATCTAAAACAAGCTTGAATAAATAGGCGGCGATGAACGGCGAGATGGCGCCGATCGCGGCTGTTAAATAATAAAGAGCGACCAAGCGTCCATCGATCTCATAGGCGAGCTTCATCACTCGCACAATATTATTCAACAGTCCGAATGTTTTTTCTTTAATTTGCCCCATAAAATTATTTCAGCAAAATTTTTCAGCCATATTTTTTAATTGTGCGAAGCGAGCCGCGCCAGAAGGGCGGGGGAGAGCTATTCCTGCTAGCAGGCGGGAGAAAAAATTAAGTTGGTCGGGGTGGAGGGATTCGAACCCTAACTAAATCCTCCCAAAGGACTCGTGCTACCGTTACACTACACCCCGTTAGAAATTTATATAGTAGATTTAAATAGATTCGTACCGAAGTACAAGGTAGTTTATATCATTTTTAAGGTCTTCGGTCAAAGCGCGAACCATTATTTTTATTGATTTTTTGGGCTTTTTTTGTTACGCTTGAAAAGTAAATTTTTAAATTTACTTTTGTCCCCATAGCTCAATGGACAGAGCTACAGCCTTCTAAGCTGCAGATCCAGGTTCGACTCCTGGTGGGGACACAATTAAGCGTAAAGTGCAAAGCGAAAAGTGTAAAGTAACGAACGAATATTTTAAGCTTTTCGCTTTAAGCTTTACGCTTGTTATATGGTGGCCATAGTGTAGCGGTTAGCACCAGAACCTGTGGAGTTCTTAGCGGGAGTTCGAATCTCCTTGGCCACCCATAGTAAACGACGTTAGAACCGTCCACAATAGCCGCCCTAATCAATAGGACGGCTTTTTGGTAGAATGGAGACAATAACTTTAACGACTCTCAAATATGCCTTTCATTACTCAATGGAAAACTAACGTTAAGTATTTAGCTATTGTCATTGTTGTCGCTGCCCTGGCGGGCACAGGTATTATCTTATATCCAAATAAAAATATATCTCCAGAAGAAAAGCAAGAAAGGCCGCCTCAAAGTCAAGATATAGTAGAAGAGATAGAGGGGCTACCGAGTGGAATTAATATTCTTAATAAGAACGGCCAAAAAATTATCATAAATAATAGAGATGGTTATCAGGTCAACATCCCACAAAATTGGGGAGATGCAACAGTAGAAGATTTATCAATAAAAGAAAAGGGGGAAGAAGCAATAACTCTCTTTGAGAAGAATACGCAAAATTGGGTATCAATAAGATCATTTACTGCAGACTCAAATATGTCATTGGCTTCGTGGGTGGAGAATGATATTAAAAATAATCCTACGACTAAATATAATCCTTATTTTAAAATTTTAGGCGAGGAAAATATAAATGGTAATAATGTATATAAAATGGTAAATGAAGACCCAATTACAGGTAAAGCATATTTTTATTATATACAAGTTGGGTCCAAAATTTATGAGATTCAATCAGATTATTCGGAGAAAAGCGTTAAAGACGTAGTCTCTGGTATGAATTTTTAAATAGAATTCAGTTTAGTCCTTATAGTTAATCTCGGCTTCTACTACGCCGCCCAGACAAAATTAGAAACAAGAAGTCGCCGAAAAGGCGGCTTTTTGGTAGAATGGAAACAATAACCTTAACGATCTTCAAGTATGTCTTTCATTACCCAAGGAAAAACTAATGTTAAATATTTAGCCATCGTTGTGGTCGTAGTTGTCTTGGTGGCGGGAGGAATCTTTTGGTATCAGCAATGCTTAAAAGAGAAGATAGAATCTTCTTCGGGCAATATTGGTCAGAATTCTGGCGCAATTGCTTGCGACGGTTACTCGGTCTTGCTGAACGATATAAAAAATCTTGAGGCGGATAATATTATAGTCTCTGATTGGGAAAAGAAATTTGCGGTTTATTTAAGGAAAAAAGACCAAGATAATCCTTTGCAGGAAAATGGCGGAGCCTTGTTGTCTTATGATGATTTAGTGATTTTGGATGTAGAGACGGGGGAGAGAAAGCTTTATGATGTATATAAAGATTTAACTCCACCGGAGATGCTTGAAGGTCTAGAAGGGGATCATTCGGAAGCTCAGTATTCGTTATTCCCACAGATTATTCGATGGTCGCCATCTAATAGCAATGTTTTTTGGGGGAAAATTTTCTTATATCCTTCCGCTGATCCGCCGATTGCAAAGCAAGTAAGTTTTTTTAGGGTCGATATAGAAAAACAAGAAATGAAATTATTTCCTCTGCCAAACCATGGTCTTTTTGGAAGAGTCGTTGAGAATACCAATACCGGAAGGGTAATTTATGAAAGCATAGATGGCGGACTTTCCCTTTATGCGTATGACCTTGAAACAAAAAAAGAGCAACTTATAGTTTCCTATTCCAAAGAGGTTTTTGATAAATATTGCAAAAATTTTATTGAATATGTACATGATGGCGGTTTTTACGGAAATTGCGATCAAAAAAGGTCTTTAAGCCCAGCTTGGTCATATTCGACCGACTTTGACATTTCTTACTCTGATTTTATAACAGGGGAACAGGTGGACATTAAATTAGATAAGTTAGATTAATAAGCCTTTATATTTTTGATGTAGAGAGGGCAAAATTCAACAAACCTTTTTGATCATTCTAAGTTTAGTTCTAACATCGTCCACTAGCCCACCCATCATTCCCTTAAGCCGTCCCTTTCTCTGGAGGAGGGGACGGCTTTTTGGTAGAATAAAGTCAATAACTTTAACGCTCAATGTATTTATGTCCAACCAAAAAGGATTCGTCAATTTTCTCATCATCGGAGTAGTCGCTTTGATTATCGCCGGTATTGCCGGGGGAGGGTATTGGGCCTACCAGAATGCGCAGGAACAAAAGCAGAACGAGGAAACGCAAAGTCAAGATCAAGAGAATTTGATAGTAGAGAATAGCAACGAAGAAGACGCTGCTTCTACAAGTAAGCAAGGGGCAGAGGAAACCAAAAATCAGCAACAAGAATCTCTAGGTGAAGGCGTTACCAATAAAGAAATCGCTACTTCTACGGTCGATCAAGGGGCGGGAGAGGAATTTTGTAACAATGATGGGGACTGCTATGCATCTATCGTTGAGTGCGACAAGAACATACAGGATCATGCGCGAAGAAACCGTTGTTATATATTTTTCGCCGTAGCCAAACGGGATCTATCTATTTGTGACACAATGCAGACTCCGGCAATGAACCAGATATCAAGCAGCACTTGTTATTTAGCTGTCGCTGAAGATACCAAAGATTCTTCTATTTGCGATAAATTAGTAAATCAGGACACGCCAGTTAAAGATGATTGTTACACGGTTGTCTCCATAGCCCAAAAAGACATATCGATCTGCGACAAGATACAAAGCGGAACATCAAAAGGGAATTGTTATCTGGAATTCGCTAAGGCCGAAAAAGATATATCCGTTTGCGAAAAGATGTCGAGCCAGTCATGGAAAGATGAGTGCTATTCGGATGTCGCTTATTATAAGCAAGATTTGTCTATCTGCGAAAAAATACAAGGCGAGCGTGCAAAGGATAGCTGCTATTCAGGTTTGGCCAGGGTCAAAAAAGACCTATCTATCTGTGATAAGATACAGGGGCAAGAAGAAAAAGACTTTTGCTATTCATATATCACTGCGGCGAAGAAAGATATATCCATCAAAGAAGAACTTACTAAAAAAATAGAAGAAAATAAAAAATTGCTTGAAGATAAAAATAATTATGACCAAGGGATAGCAAAAATAAAAGAGAATGATTGGAGCGGTGCAAAAGAGCTGCTGCTAAAGGTTTCTGAAGGGTCGTCTTTGTATGAAGACGCTAAGAGCAAGGTAGAGATTTTATCAGAGATGCTTGATTGTAAATACAGAAAAGGAACTTATGAGATGAAAGCTACTGATTCTCAAGGAAGGGTAACTGGCTTAGTTGATGGAAAAGTGAAGCAAGAGATACCTGAATCATTTTACGAAGACGGTCATGTTAATATATACGAGGCAGATGATAATTATATTTATGAATTTTACGCTTTAGAAGGAGGGAATTATCAGTTTACATTAATCTATAATAATCCATCGGGGGGAACTGAATTACATATGCTGGAGAATATCCCTATATCAAAAGGAGAAACTCATAAAATTAAAGCTTTGTCAGCCACTATGGGTGTTCTTTCGGTTGATAACAATAAAGATGGGAAATATGAGAAAGAAATTAGTTTTACTGGGAATCTTTCTTGCCCGGAATATATCGCAAGGACAAAAATGCCGGAATTAAATATTATTTCTGAAGAAACAGAAATCACAAATAAGGAAACCATTACAGAATAAATTCCAGTGATTCAGCCTGGTTTTTGGAATGGAAATGGGGCCGGCCATTATTATATCTGTTAAGTTATTATAGTGAGCAGCGGGGGTGGCGTAAGCTATATTTTTATTGCTTCTTGTCTTAAATCCGGCACACAAATCCCTTCAATTTTTAAGATCCTAGTTCTAACATCGTCCACTACTCCACCCAGATAGTACCCAAAGAGTACCCGAAAAGTAGCTATTGACTGTCAACTGGGAAATGATAGTATTTAGATACTAACACCCCCGCCCCTAGCTTCGGCTAATGGCGGGTTTTTTTATTTAAATAATTTATGATAAAGTTAGAATAATGCTAGAGAAAGACCTCGAAGACAAAAAAGAAAGGGTAATTATTTTCTTAGACGGAAGTAATTTTTATCATCGCTTAAAAGATGCAGAATTAAATTTAAAACAGCTTTTAGGATTTAACTACAAGAAATTTTCAGAGTGGCTGGCCCATGGCAGGAATATTGTTAAGTGCGTTTATTATGTTGGCTTGGTTAGAAAAGAAAAGGGGAATCCCAAAAGCGAGGAATTAGTAAAAAATCAACAAAGACTGTTCGCTAGTCTTAAAAATCAAGGTTGGGAGGTAAAAACAGGCTTTATGATGGTTCACGGCAGAGATTATAAGGAAAAAGGCGTTGATGTTAAACTAGCAGTAGATATTTTAGATATGGCATATCAAGATCAATACGACAGCGCAATAATAGTAAGCTCAGACACAGACTTGATCCCTGGTATTGAAAAAGCAAAGGAAAGAGGGAAAAAGATAGAATACATTGGTTTTTCTCATATTCCTAGTTTCGGCATGCAGCGCTATGCAAATTTAACTCGTCTTTTAAGCAAAATTGAGATAGAGCAATTTTTGCCCAAAACGCTTTTATAACAAGAATATAATTAATAATTTTAACGAGTTTCAAATATGCCTTTCATCACTCAAGGGAAAATTAATGTTAAATATTTAGCTATTGTTTTAATTGTAGCTGTCCTTGCCGGGGCAGGCATTCTTTTATACCAGCAGGATCTAGATAAAAAATCAGCCGAGATATTTAATCAAGGCCAACAAAAGGTACTAGCAGGAAACCAGAAGATAGAAGGTGGCACGGGAGTGGAAGAGAAAGCAATCTATAATAATAAGGAGTATGGATTTTCGATAAATTATCCGAAAAATTGGACGATCTCTGAAAATTTTGCGACAGGTACGATTGTAAGGGTTGAAAATTATTTTGTTAATGAATCTGGCGATAAAGATGGCGCTTATTTTAATGTCGATATCATCAAAAATACATCTGATAATGTTCAGGAATGGATTAATAAAAATAATCCAATAGCGGAGGAAGGGGAGACCCTTCAGGAAGTAAAGAATTTAAATATAGATGGAGAAGTCGGTATTTACCGAATTAAAACTTCAGATGTGGCTGGCGGGTATTTCAATGATCTAACCGTAAAGCATAACGACAATATATATTACATTACTACCAAGGTAAGAGTTTTGAGCACATACGAAAAAGAAAATAAAGAATACCAAGAGGCTGTTGATAATATAATCTCCAGTTTTAAATTTAATAACTAAAAAATTAGAGCGGCATTAAGGTAGAAGATAGAGAGATGAAAGACAGTTGTCTTAAAAATATAAAATAATTTTTTATCTTCCAATTTTGAAAATCAACGCTAATTTCGGCACAAAAATCTCTCCAACCTCCACAATCCTAGTTCTAACATCGTCCACTACACCACCCCATTCCAATCCGGGCAATTGCCCGGATTTTGTTTACGGTAGAGCCGTCTAACATATTGATACTGGTTATATGCTATAATTAAAGCGTAACTAACGGATACGCGACGGTTGTCGAGACCGCATTTTGAGCTAAAAAAGATAATTAGTAAATATAAAAAATATATGAATTCGTCTTACAATTCTTCAACCACAAAACCGATATACCGCGGTACTCAAATTATTTGGTATCTTTTGTATTTTATAGAAGCGATATTGGCGTTGCGGTTTGTTTTAAAGTTGCTCGGCGCTAACCCGGAGTCCGGGTTTGCTAGCTTTGTCTACGCAGCGACAACAATCTTTGCCGCTCCTTTCTTAAGCGTTTTTGGGAAAACGCAAGTGTTAGGCAGCATTTTTGAGTGGACCACGCTTCTGGCAATGTTAGTTTACTGGTTTATTGCTTTTGCCATAATCAAACTTTTATTAATTGGCAAAACAGTTTCCACGCCGGAAGCTGCAGATAAATTGAATAAAGAAGATAAATAACCTTAATCAACAAATATATGTCAATTCTTGTTTATATTATTTTTGGCGCGTTGGTAGGATGGGTCGCCTCTATGATTATGGGCGGCGCGAATGGATTATTGATCGATATTATCGTAGGTATCGTTGGAGCTTCGTTAGGCGGCTGGATCATGGACTATTTCGGAAAAAGCGGAGTAACTGGTTTTAACATTTACAGTTTTCTGGTCGCATTGCTCGGAGCGGTTGTACTGATCGCCGTTGTTAGGGCTCTGCGGGGTTAAAAATCAGACAACTGAACAGCTCGTAGCGGGACTTCACAATCTCAGTTCTAACGTCGTCCACTACGCCACCCAGTCAATTTCCACAAGCCGTCCCTTTCTATGGAGGAGGGGACGGCTTTTTGGTAGAATGGAAACAATGGCTTGCTGTTGATATCTCGGCTGTGAATGTAAGTATGCTAGTATGTTGATATCAACGTCCCAGCCAGCTGCAAGGTCCGCTGAGGGTTTTAAAAAATTATAACGGGAATGTTTAACTAGCAGTTTTTTGTTTTGAAAACGGGGAAAATTTGACTACACATTTGTAATGTGTATAATCAAAATATGGAAACCCAAAACAATTCTACAACTTATCAACGGATAGATATTACTCTTCCAAAAGAAACAGTTAAGTTGCTTGAAAAGATTGCTAAGCGAGGAGACAGGAGCCGGTTAGTTGACCAGGCGATTCGCTATTTTGCAAAGGAAATGAGCCAGGCTAATTTAAGAAAGCAGCTAAAAGAGGGGGCGATGGCTAACGCTTCGCGGGATTTGAATTTGGTCGAAGAGTGGTTTTTAATTGATGATGAGATATGCCCAAGCAAATAATTCCAAAACGAGGCGAAGTTTATTTGGTTAATTTTGATCCGACTATTGGCTCGGAAATTAAAAAAACGAGGCCAGCTTTGATTATTCAAAACGATATTGCAAACCGCTATAGCCCTGTAACTATTGTGGCCGCGATTACTTCCCAGATTGGCGAGCGGATTTATCCGACCGAGGTGCTCGTGGACGCCAAACAGAGCGATTTGGATAAGAGGTGTGTGGTTTTGCTTAATCAAATTCGGGCGATAGATAAACAGCGTTTAGTGAAGAAACTGGCGGTTCTTGATTCGGTGTTAATGGAAAAAGTTAACCAATCATTGGAGATTAGCTTGGGGTTGGCAGGCTTGTGAGTTATTCTTTTGTTTTCTTAGAAGATTTTTTCGATAGATTCTTAATTTTTTCTATCATAAATTTATAATCCATCGTTTCCACAAGCCGTCCCTTTCTATGGAGGAGGGGACGGTTTTTTGGTAGAATGAATTAATGAATAAAAAATTCAATGAAATAATTGGATGGTATGGAGTTGTCGCGATACTTCTTGCTTATGTGCTGGTCAGTTTTAACTTTGCAAAACCTGATAGCTCAATTTACCAAATCCTTAATCTTACTGGAGCATTGGGGGTAGCGGTTATTTCCCTGATGAAGAAAGCCTATCAGCCGGCGGTATTGAATATCGTTTGGTCTTTTATTGCGGCAGTCGCTTTAATAATGATTTTTTTACAACAATTAATTTAATAAAAGATTAGTCGATTTGTTAAACAAAAAACCGCCCAGAAGGGCGGTCTTCTTATTTAATTTTATCTCCCTTCATCCAGCGTGGCGTTGAGCTCTATCTCTTGCCCGTCGCGCAGAACTTTGAGTTTGATGGTTTGGCCGATCTGATGTTTCTGCAAAAGGTTTGTCAAAGAGTTTTTGTCGGAGATCTGTTCTCCTTCGCATTCCAGGATAATATCGTATTCTTTCAAACCGCATCTGTCGGCCGACGAATCTTTCATTACCGGTCCAATACCCAGGGCTTCGCGGGCGATCAAGGCGCCATACTCAACCGGCAGTTTATTTTTCTGCGCAATTTCTTTATTTAGTAAAATATATTTTACCCCAAGATACGGCCGTTTGATCTTGCCGAATTTTTTAACTTCGGCCAGATCTTTTTTGGCATAGTTGATCGGAATGGCGAAGCCGAGGTTTTGCGCTCCGGCCACGACAGCTGTATTGATGCCGATGACCTTGCCTTGCATATCAACCAGCGGCCCCCCGGAATTGCCGGGATTGATGGCCGCGTCGGTTTGGATCAGGCCTCTTAGATTTTCAATTTGCGGGTTCATGCCTCCGCCGAAAGCGGT
>Ga0172381_10006804_pt1 | contig 11418 bp, 16 predicted proteins | sample Leawel6488metaG_FD_119754 | JGI IMG/M metagenome (GOLD analysis project Ga0172381, IMG submission 119754) | Leachate microbial communities from a municipal landfill in Southern Ontario, Canada - Leachate well 64-88 metaG | ecosystem: Engineered > Solid waste > Landfill > Unclassified | place... | reverse complement strand
AGATTGCACAGGGAAAAATTAACAGAGACTGCAAAAGAACAATTAGGAGAATTTATAAAGCAAATTGTTAAAGAAAGAGAGAAAGAATTTGTGGAATTTTTCAACAAATCTGATGCACTAAATAAAAGAATACATCAGATAGAATTGCTTCCTGGTTTGGGAAAAAAGCATATGCAAGAAATATTGAAACAAAGAAAAGAAAAAGAATTTGAATCTTTTCAAGACATGAAAAAAAGAATCCAAAATCTTCCGGATCCAGAAAAAGCTGTTGAAAAAAGAATATTCCAAGAATTAACAAATATGGAAAGATACAACCTTTTCACAAACAAAATATAAAATGGCAGAACAAAAGAAACAAGAAAATAAAAAACCAGAGCATGTAAAACCAGAATATGTAAGACCTCAAGAAAAAAGAGAAGAAAGGTTAGTTAGAATTTTATCCAAAGATATTGAAGGAAAGATGAAATTATATGTTGGTCTAACAAAAATAAAAGGAATTTCTTGGACATTTTCAAATGCAGTTTGCAAATCGTTAAATATTGATAAAAATAAAACAATTGGAGCTCTTACCGAAGAAGAAATACAAAAGATAACCGACTTCATAAAAAATCCAACATTACCAGAATACCTTTTGAATAGAAGAAAAGATATTGAGACAGGAAAAGAGAAACACTTAACAGGAACAGATTTGGATTTAAGAAAAGATTTCGATATAAAGAAATTAAAGAAGATAAAGAGTTACAGAGGGTTAAGACATACTGCTGGTCTTCCATCAAGAGGACAAAGAACTAAAGCTCATTTCAGAACAAATAGAAAGAGAGGATCTGGAATCAAAAGTAAATCTAAAGAAAAAGCTCCAGTAAGAAGCTTTGAGAACACAAAAAAGGTAAAGTAAAATGAAAAGAAAGCATAAAACATATTCAAGACCAAAAAGACCTTTTGACAAGGCAAGAATAGAGGAAGAAGCAGGAATTAGAGAAGAATTTGGATTGAAGAACAAAAGAGAAATATGGAAAGCTGAAGCAAAAATAAAATCCATGAGAGAAAAAGCAAAAAAACTTATTTCTGCCAAACCAGAAGAACAACAGGCATTATTTAACAAGTTAAACAAACTTGGAATGAATGTTAATTCTATTTCCTCAATTTTATCATTAGATAAAAGAGATTATATGAAAAGAAGATTACAAACAATTGTTGTTGAAAAGAAGCTTGCAACAACTTCAAAACAGGCTAGACAATTTATAACTCATAAAAAAATTCTAGTTGACGGAAAGGCAGTAAATTCCCCTTCATATGTTGTTCCTGTTGAGCTTGAAAACAAAATAACTTTAAAAGGCAAAAATAAAACTAGAAAGAAAGAATCTGCAACGGAGGAAAGTAATTAAATGGCAAAAGTTGAAGAAATAGTAGAAAAAATAAAAGAAGAAAAAGAACCCGTTGAAGAGGAAATAGAAGAAAAATCAACAACTAAGAAAAAAGAAAAAGACATTGAAGCAGTATTAAACATATACACTTCTTTTAATAACACTATCGCTCATGTTACTGATGCTTCTGGGAGAACACTTGCAAAGGTTTCTGGAGGAATGGTTACCAAACACAGCAGACTTAAGGCAAACCCCACAATAGCTATGTTTATTGCAAAAAGAATATCAGAAAATATGAAAGAAAAAGGAGTTAAATCTTTGTACGTAAGAATACGTGCAAAAACTGGGAGCACTGGCCCCGGCCCCGGAGCAAATGCAATAATAAAAAGTTTGTCCAGAGAAGGCTTTAAGATTATAAATATATTAGATACTACAAGAGTTCCACGAGGGGGACCAAAGAAACAAGGAGGAAGAAGAGGAAGAAGAGTTTAAATAAGCTCTTTAGTAATAATTTAAAATGGAAAATATAATCAAAAGTGAAGGAAAGTATGTGTTCAAGGCAAAAATAGATGACAGTCTTGTTAATGCAATAAGAAGATATGTTGGTCAGATTCAAATGGCGGCAATAGTTGATGTTGAAATATCAAAGAATGATTCTCCCCTATATGATGAAACTCTTGCTCATAGATTGGGCTTAGTTCCTTTAAAACAAAATGGGAAGAAAGAAGGAAAGTTAAAGCTCAGCTCACAAACTAAAGGATTCGTTTATTCTGGGGCTTTAAAAGGAGATTTTGACGTAGTTTATGATAAGATTCCTTTGACTCTCTTAAGCGAAGGACAAGAAATAGAACTGACTGCAAGTATAGGAATGGGAAAAGGTCAAGAACATGCTAAATTTTATCCTGGAATAATGAATTATAGAAGAGTTGCAGAAATATATACAGATAAAGAAATTGCAGAAAAAGTTAAAAATTCTGCTCTTCCAAATGTTGAAATTAAGCAAAAAGGGGATAAAGTATTGATAATTGATGATAAAGAAAAGGAAATTTCTGACATATGCGAAGGATATGCAGAGAAGTATGGAAAGAAAATAGAAGTAAACCCTACTGAAGAAGTTGTTATATCTTTGGAAAGTTTTGGGCAAATTGATGCTAAGAGCATATTTGCTAAGGCTGTTGATGTGTTGGAGAAAGATTTAGGTGAAATTGCAAAAAAAATAAGCAAGTAAGAACATTTAATTCTAAAATTTATTAAATTTGAATAGAAATTTTGCAAAAAAAATATTGTAAACTGTTTATCTGAGTATAATCTTGTGCTATAATTTAACCATTGTAATCTTCTCTTTTTTATTAATTGAGAAATATATGAAAGTATTTTCATATAAAATACCAAAAAAAAAGGATAACTCATAAAGAGATATCCTTTTTTCAAAATGTTTAAGCTTCAATTAATTCCACTGCCATAACATCCACATTTCCAGGAAATAATTTTGCAAGTTTCTTCAGTTGTTTAATAAATTTTTCTTTGGAATAACATTCAATTCTTGAACGCGTTCCATCGAGTTTAAATGAAATATTAAAATAGTTCTCATCTGTCGTTTTTACAAAACAAATTTCACGCAAAGAATCCTCCTTCGAGCGATATCTGAACAGAATAGTGTAATGCTTAGGCGAATAGATTTTTCCTCTGTAGAAAAAAATGAAGTTTTGATTAATTTTGCTCATACTTTTAATTCTTAATAAGTTTTAAAATGGTTAATAATAAAAATATAAAGATAATTATTTTTATTTTCCTTTTTCTTCTTTTGAAAGAAAGACTAAAGTTCCCAGCGCCCAGAAAAGAAGAAAAATACCCGAAAATAAATATGCCCCATAAGCATTTATTGCCCAATAAGGATACATTCTTGGTTCTGGTCCAAATAATCTCTGAAGTAAAAAACTAAATAAAATCAGAATCAATATCCAAGGTACTGAACAGTATTTTGAAGTTGTCCAAATGGAAAATTTTAGCAACCCGCTCTTCAATACATGTTTAATTTTACTTTTCTTTGAACCTTTAATTCCCACATATACACCCAGTACATTTGTGCATAGAGCCAAAAGCATAAAGAGCCAGCTTAAGAAAGTCAATCTGCTTCCAGAGCAAATAATCAAAATAAGAGCTATAGTTAAAAGACCTACACCCCCTCCAAGCAGATTCTGAACAAGAAATAGTTTTTTAAAAAAGGCACTAAAAGATTTTCCAAATTTTGTTTGCATGAATTTGTCCTCCATATTTTAATGATTAATAATAGAAATTATATTTACTGAATTTTGTTATAAGTTACAAACTGAGAATATATTGTTCTGTGCGAAACAGAATATTATTTTAAAAAACCCCGGAAGAAAAATTTTTATCCGGGGAATTTTCAATTCCAACAAGTAAAATTATTTGGAAATAAGAATAATGCTTTCTCCTGAGATAAGATTAATTGCCCAAAATAGTCCAGCCAAAACAAAAATAAAAAGATACAATTGCCAGTATTTTGCAATATCCTTCCCCATTTTTAAGAATAACTTTTTCATGATATTAAATATTAAATTAGACAATAAAAATTAATTTAAAATAAAATTGTTTACTTTTCTACCTCCTTTCTTTTCTTTTTATAGAACTTATGCTTATCATATATTTCTTTTCTTTCAAACTTATAAGGATTGAATAAACCCAAATTAAACAGAGGAATATTCGGTTTCTTGAATATTTCATTTTTTATTATACCCTTTTCCATGATTAATTCCTCCAATTGATTAAACAAATTTAAGATAAAAAAGAAAACCCCTAAAGGGAAAAATCTTCAGGGGTTTTTAAACTCAGAAAAACACGATTACCAAGACCAAGTCTTCCAAAACTTCCCGCTTGGACCAACCCAGTATTCTTTGTCCCCAAGAATAGCAGAATACATAGGTTTCGGGTTCTCAACTATAAATTTTTCATTTGGCCCAAAGGTATCATACCAGTTACAAAGGTCAAAATAATTCGTAACTAGCAATGTAGAACCCGGCTCACCATTTACAATTGTTAATGGCATCTTTTTTGAAATAGGTAATAACTCCTTGCAAGTCCATTCGGATTTAAATTTCTTCACAGAAACGGTTGCAAAATCAGACTTGACTTCTTTAGGAACTGGCAAAGATATTTCTTCACCTTCTTTCAAGTTTATAACAGCCAGATTATCCGCCAAGGAGAGAATAAATTGTGGAGCAGAAATTTCCACAGGAGGTGGCGGAGGCGGGGGAGGAAGTGCAACGGGAGCTTCTTTCTTTTTACAACTTCCTCCTAGAATAAGAATCAAAACAAAGAACATGCTTAAAAATAATAACTTTTTCATGACATTAAATATTAAATTAGACAATAAAAATTAATTAAACATAAAATAAAATTGTTTACTTTTCTACCTCCTTTCTTATTATTTGTTCCCTAAACCTATAATTATTTTTCCAGTAAGAGTGCAATATCATATCTAGCACTAAAAGAAACATTTCAAGCAGGAAAAGAATGGATATGGAAATAACCAATATTATGTTTAAGGGGGACCAACAGACATATCCATTTCCAAAAAGTATGCTTAAGATAAAGATAACAATTGATAACACAAGCAAGATAGATCTAAAAAATTTGCATTTAATATTAACATGCTCAAGATGCATAGCTGTTTTTTGTTTCATTTTTTGTCCTCCTTTTTTTGGATTAAATTTTAATAATATAAATAAAAAGAAAACCCTCGAGAGTTCGAATTATTTTAAGAAATTATACAGCGAGGGTTTTCAACCATACAAAAATTCAATTAATGATTCTTGTCGAGAAGATTCATTATAATCTGGTCAATGAACAACCTACCTGGGCCACAATCTGTCGAAGTATTCGGTTCTGCAAGAATCTTCACCCGCTTAACATTCTTGAATGAAATGGACTTTAGATCGGCATAATACTCAAATTGAGAATATGTGCTATATATCCCTCTCTGAAATGCAGAATTGCCGGCTAGATTAACTGATTTTACAACTGCTTCACTGTTATCAGCATAAATTACTTTTACGGTAATGTTGTAAGAAGATATGCTTCCATAATTAAATTTTAATGTAAGCAAATCCATGTTATCACTGATGCGAGGAAGTGAAACATAACCAGCTTTATTCTCAAGATAGAGAGCACCATCATCTAACTTAAATTCATTGAGTATGAAATCTGTGCTGTTAAAGTAACTTGTTCCGGCTCCCTGAAAATCATACTCTATTGTTTCAGTTACCAAAGCGGTTGCAGGATCACCATCTTCACCATTTTGGATAAGATTCTCAGAAAGTTTAATATCAATTGTTGAATCATAAATTCCGTTAGAATTTATATCTAGGTACCAGAGATAACAAACTCCATAACAATAAACTGTAGTTTTTAATGAGGGTGTTAAACCATTTGTGCCATTAGTTCCATTCGTTCCATCAAGACCATCAGCAGGAACACAATATGAGGCGGTGCTTAAAACAATTCCATCAAGAGAACTTGTGAAAACAATGCTCTGTCCACTTGCGCAAGTGCTCGACTCAATAATACTTAATGAAATCATCATGGTCTGTCCATTTTCTCCGTCAGCTCCGTTGGTGCCATTCGTTCCATCAAGACCATCAGTTCCATTAACTCCATTGAGAACCACAATGCTGCTCATGTAAGTATCTCCAGAAGAATAAACTCCGTCTCGATCTTTATCTAAATAAAAATACAATGCTTGACCAACCGCTTCATGACAAGAATTATAATAAGGAGAACTTGTTATAACCGGGCTGAATCCATTTTCTCCGTTGGTGCCATTCGTTCCATTAAGACCATCAGCAGGAATGCAAAAGGAGGTTGTACTAATTAATTTGTCACCAAGATAACTTGTTGCAGTCATAATCTGACCAGAGGAGCAACTAGTTGATTCACTTACACTAAAAATAACTTTTGGAACTTCTCCATCCTGACCATCTTCTCCATTGATTCCGTTGAAAATAACAAATCCCCCAATGTAAGAATCTCCTCCAGACACCATATTATTCTTGTCTTTATCCAAGAAGAATGAAATTAAATTGCCTGTTAATGCTCCATTACAATACTCGTCTACTCTCATAACAGGGCTATATCCATTTTCTCCGTCAGCTCCGTTGGTGCCATTCGTTCCGTTTTTCGGCAGACAAAAAGATACACTGCTTACTAAAGTACTTCCTTGATAAGATTCGAACAGCAATGAACCGGCAGAACAATCACCACTTGCAGCCATTTTTGTTATATTTACTCGTGCACTTGTTCCGTTTGTTCCATTAAGCCCATTCCAAATTGTATAACTGTTTTGGAAGCCGTCCCCTTTGCTATATCCCTTGCTGTAATCAAGGTCCAGATAATTGGAAACTTGAATTCCCAAATTACCGCTGGAGCTATAAACTGTATCAATTTTAACAACGGTAGAATAACCATCCTTCCCATCAACTCCATCATACTCTTCAACAATAAACTTGTCATCATATTCACAAGAGATCGCAAGAAATATTGTGAAGGTAACTGCTAAAAATTTAATAAATTTTTTCATACTTTCTATTTTTAAAATTAAAATTAAATTAAAACTTGTACTTCAGAGTTATTTTCTCTGGGGCAACACTTATGTCTGCATTTTTTAACAACAAGATGCCATGAACAATTTCAAGACCCCCAAGTGCTCCAACTGCAATTGCTCCTCCACGAACCCATTTAAGAGTATTCAAACGTTCCCTTTCATGAAAATTGTGATCGTAATACTTATTTGCAGGATCGAATACACCCAACCCATTATATTCCACCAATGTAGGAATCTCATTAAACCAAGTTGAAGCATAAGCGATGGTTCCAACCGAAGCGAGGGCAGTTCCAACCCAAAGATGCCTTTTTGCTTTTTCTATGTACTCTTTTACATGAAGATCTGGAATAACTTCATAATTATACTCGATTACGTTACCCAAATCACCTCCGATTGCAATCCCCGAAATGTTATTAGACCAGTCATTTGTTGGAACAGAATAACTTGGTGAGAGAAGATCGCTAGAGTAAAGTAAAGATTTCCTTTTTGGAGTAGTTGACCAAAGTTCTATCTTTAAATCATTAGCAAAATTTTTGGCCGTAGGAGAAATATTTATGTTTGTTTGAATAAAACTATCCTCCTTTACCGCAGTGGATTCTTTAGGGGCAGGTTTGATTGCCTTTTTTACTTTGGAAATAACTTTCTTTACAAATGCGGAAGATTTCTCAACCACTTTTTCAGAGCACTCATTCCAGATAGTCATAAGATAAAAGGTAGTCACAGTAGTATCCCCTTTTTCTCCAAGCGACACTCTGTCAACAAAAACTTTCGTTCCCGTTTTATGAGTTAAACTGTCATACACACTAACCGGATGACCTACATAAATTTCCGGAAGAGATTTGTTCTTATCACAATCACAGCAGCGATCCACTTTTTTTAAGGTGATTGCGTCAAGAACAAGCTGTGCAATTAGCAAAGCAAAAGCAGAGATAATTGCAATTAAAATCCAATTTTTTGTTCTCATAATTAAAAATTGTATTAAATTAATAAAAAAGAAATTAATTTGTTAAGATTGACTAAAAATTATTTGTTTGTTATAAATTTGTCATATATATTGTTCTGCTTAGGCAGAATATTATTTTAAAAAGAAACCCTCAAGTTAGAAATGATTATCCTGAGGGTTTTGATTAGTTTAACTAAGGCGAGAATTATTCTTCAAGAAAAGGAGGAACTCCACTTATGAAGATTACATTTTCTTTATTTATTCCGAAAAACCCCTTACCTTCAAGAAAAGCCATCAATTTCTCTGGGGGATTTTGACGCAAGCTTAAATCTTCCAGCTCTTCGTTTAAATTTATGAAAAATTCAACTTGAGAAACTATATCTTTAACTTCCGGATTATTTGCAAAATAACTTGCTAAATTGTGAATCTCCAGCTTAATGAGCTTAGGAATCTCTTCAATTCTCTTGCAATTGAATCGCATTACATAAACCTTTGTTGACGTTTTTCCATTTCTACTGTTAAATAAACCAGCAGAACGATAGTTGGAACAAGAATCTCCTCTAAAGTTGCGTTTGGCTGGAACAAGAAGGAGTTCAGTTATAGATACTTTTTTTGATTTACTCATTTGTTCGTCCTCCGTAATTTTAAATTTAGTTAATTAGAATATAAATTATTTTCAAATAAGAAATTCTTATTTATGAACTGATTTGCATCCGTTTTTAAGGATCTCTTCATCTCCTATAAGAACCTTAAAAGTTTTTTTACATTCCAATATTTCCTCCCCAATTTGTTCAACGCCATCTTTTTCTTCCACAAAATTGTTTTCAATAAGTATTCCTTTTAATTTTAGATCTTTCACTAAAATAATCAACGATCCGGAAATTAATGTGGGGCCACTTACCGAAATCTTAACATCCTTATTGAACAAAGAGAAAATCTTATCCTTAATCTCTCTTAATGCACTGCTATACCCCAAGTTCATTCCAATAAGGATAGAGATTAAAGCAAAAAAACCCAGAAGAAAAATTACCTCGGGGAAATTTATTAATATTATTAAGCTCAAGATTACAAAAAGGCAAAGCAAGAATAGCAATAATATTGCTCGCTTAACACGACTTTTATGAATTACTGTTTCCATGATTTTGAAATTTAAATGGTTTATACTAAAAATTATTTATTAAAAATTGAAAATTATTCCTGCAGAGTACATTTCACTCCCCACATCAACGACCTCGTTGTCACAATTCATCTTAGACCAAACGCTATTCCATCCCAAATCAAGAAAGAAACTCTCTCCTAAAGGTATCTCTACTCCAAGCAAGGCGGAAAAACCAAAGGAATTTCCTTTTACAACTTCTCCATCTCCTTCTTCACTTAAGAATATACTTTTGGCTCCCAATCCTCCGCATACATTTGGCCTGTTACTTCCAAAAGGATACCAAGCATATTTTATATAAGCTCCAAGTTGAGTGTACTTTAACGTATATCCTTCTTTTTTCTTCGAACTGAAATCGGAATCTATTCCCAACTTGAAATCATCAGAAAGTTGCTTTTCGATTCCAAATCCAAAGAGGGTATTATTACCATAATAATCAGAAAGATCGGGATTATGCCAGTCTTGAACTGCAATTCTCATAACTGCTCTTAAAGGATAATTTGCAGAAGGTTCTTCAACAGAAACTTCTTGGGTAGTAATAGCTGCAGCAGTCTGAACAACTGGTTGAAATTGCACAAAATGCTCAACATTTCCTTTTTCATATTTTATCTCGGAAACCTCCGAAATGGAAATGTTTCTCATAGGACCTTCAAGAAAGTCAAAAAACTTATACTTAATTACAGTTTCCTGAATTTCTATTACTTTAGCCCTTATCTCTATTCCATTTCTCTTTATTATTATATCCTGAGAGAATGCTTTGTCAATAAACCCAAGGAATAAAATTGCCCCAATTAAAATAACTTCAAAAAGAAATCGAATTAATTGATTTGATGTTTTCATAACTTTAAGTATTAAAGGTTAAAAATTAATTTTAAAAATAGATCGAAATCAATTTATAAATTTTATATCACAACTAAAATAATTTGGATTGAAGGATATTGCTCCAATGTTTCCCTTTGATTCCACTAGTACACTCATACCTTCATCAAGAAATAAATAATAAGGAGAATCATAAAAAAAGGCATCTTCATTTTCTGGAAGAAACTCATCTACATTAGTTTCGGAAAAATCCGCTTCTGGAATTGGTCTTCTCTTATAATAATGCCATAAGGCATTGCCTTTTTTTATTACTCTTCTTTCCTTCCAACGTGCTTTTTGGCCTTTATGATTAGTTCGTATTACTTTCTTGGAAGAACTATACTTCGAACATCTTTTTCCTTTTTCGGTTTCAGCAAAAAGAATAATTTCTTGGGAAGCTCTTAGCAAATCTATAAGAAAATACTCTTCACTTGCTCTTTTAAATGCTCTATTAACGTCTTCCATGGTGAATACTTCTTTTTCGTATAAAAGAACATCCTGACAAATTATACGAATCAAACAATTTGATAGATCATAACGATACTTGACTTGCAAAGATTCTTCAAATAAGTTTGCAAGCCCAGAAATAACCTTATGCCTATGACGATCAAAATGATATTTAATCGTCCAAGCGAATGCGGGATTTAATTCCCTAAAATCATTTATAGAAACAGATTTTTCTTTCATGATAATAGATATTAAAATATTTCAAAATTATCTTTTAAACCCATTCTTTAATGGATATTTTGTTTTTTAATCTGTATTTGATTAAGGGAACCCAAACTAAGGCAGGAGCAAGAACCATAAACGAAGGGAGAAACCAATTTGCAAAAGTGTTTTCAGTTATTGCAAACATTGAAAAGAAATATCCCAAACTGAATATGAACCACATTGCAGGCCTATCTTTTTCTGGATATTTATTTAGAAAGCTTATACTGGGTAAGAGCCCAATAAAATCTGTTAAAATTCCTAAATATAATGCAAATTGAACTAGCCCTTTGCTTTCTTTTGTAAAAAACCAGAAAATAATAGATAGAATCCCCAAGATTAAACAAACAAAATCCAATTTCGTTAAGGATTTTTCTTTGCTTCTCATTAGAGCAACAATTACTATTGCTGAACAACCCACAAGGGGCCCAACTGTAACCCAAGAATTTATACTTGCTCCCGAAGAGGAAAAGGAAGATAAAGACAAGACAATACTTACTAAAACAAATATCACCCAAGAAGAAATATTGGGAACAATTTTCCTCTGCCAAATCCTTAAAATATATACAGGATAAGAAGCAATAACAACAAGTACCGATAAAATACCAAAAAACTTTTCCATAATTTTAGTATTAATTTATTAAAATAATTTTATTACAACAGAAAACCGATCGTATGCTTCATGAAATATATTATATTCTATACTATGGGAACACATATGTTCGGCTCGAAATGAGAAACACTTTATTTGATACTGCATTCCTACTCT
>Ga0172381_10006803_pt1 | contig 11418 bp, 15 predicted proteins | sample Leawel6488metaG_FD_119754 | JGI IMG/M metagenome (GOLD analysis project Ga0172381, IMG submission 119754) | Leachate microbial communities from a municipal landfill in Southern Ontario, Canada - Leachate well 64-88 metaG | ecosystem: Engineered > Solid waste > Landfill > Unclassified | place... | reverse complement strand
TCGCTTTTGGGGATTTTAAGCTGGAAGGCGGTGGGAAGATGATCCAGGTTTATACCGGAGAAGGAAAAGGCAAGACGACCGCCGCTTTAGGCCTGGCTCTGAGGGCTTCAGGTGCGGGGATGAAAGTATATATCGGCCAGTTTATCAAAGGGCGTTTTTATAGCGAGATTAAAGCCTTGAAGAAGATTCCCCATATCAAGATAGAGCAGTTCGGCAGAGGTTGTTTCATTAGAAAGAAACCCGGAAAAGCGGATATTGAGATGGCCGGTTCCGGATTAAACAGGGTAAGGGAGATTATTGCCGGCGGGAAATACAAGGTAATCATATTGGACGAGATTAATGTCGCTTTAAAACTGCAGTTACTTCCTTTGAGCGGATTGCTGGAATTAATGAAAATAGTGCCCGCGGGGACTGAATTGGTGCTAACCGGGCGCGACGCCCATCCCAGCGTAATCCGTATGGCGGATCTGGTAAGCAGGATAAAAGAGGTAAAACATTATTTTACCCGCGGCATTAAGGCGCGTCGGGGGATCGAATTCTAAAGGCCGCTTGCCGCGGCAGTTTTTTTGCCGCTTTCTTCCGGGACGTAATAAGCTATGTTTTCCAATCACCTGTTAAGGTCCACTATAGTTGTTTCGATTATAATCCACTTTACGGTTCTTTCCCGCTTTACGGGATTTAACCCCTTTCGGCCGGCTCCTAAATCCCAGGAGATTGCGGTGCGTTATATCAAGGAGAGGCCGTTAAAGCCCCGGCTGCCCGGACGCAGGGCAACGGTTAAAAAAAATGTTTTTAAAGGTAAAGGGGTAAAACCGTTTTTGGATATCGATGCAGGTATTCCCTCGGCCGAAGGCGCCTATCCCCCGGATTATCCGCCGCCCCTGAAAAATATCGCGGACTTGAAACCGCCGCTTCCAAAAGCGGCGTTATTTTCTAAGCCTGCTTTTGCCGGCCAGCAGGTGGCGGCTTTTAAGAAAAAGATTACCCTCCCGGAGATGGGCCGGACCCGGATCGACAACCCCAGCTATGTAACTTATTATCAGATTATCCGGGAAAAGATCCGCCGCAGCGCTTATCAGAATTACACTCATAACGTTACGGGTGAGGTTTTTATATCTTTTGTTGTTTCCAGCGACGGCAGTCTTAAGGATGCCCGCCTGGTCGAAGATAAAACGACGGTTAACGGCTACCTGCAGAATGTCGCTTTAAGGAGTGTCAGCGAGGCTTCGCCCTTTCCGCGTTTTCCCAAGGAGCTTGATTATTCGCAGTTGTCATTCAATATTATTATTTCATTCGAGATAGAGAGATAACAGTTCTCAGCTTTCAGCTATTAGCCTTCAGCTAAAAGCGGAAAAGAGCAGTAGTTAGTAGATAGTATGTAGAAGGTAGAAGGTAGAAGGTAGAAGGTAGGAAAACAGTAGCATGTAGTAGATAGGAAAACAGTAGCATGTAGTAGATAGTATAAAGTATGAAATAAAGGGGAAAATAAAGGGGACGGTTCTATTTTTTAACCTTATTTTGCAAGAAAAAAATAGAACCGTCCCCTTTATTTCTGGTTACGAAGAGATTTTCGCTTTAGCTGACAGCTGAAGACCGACAGCTGACAATGATTGACACTCATTTGAAAGAATGTTATATTATATACTTCAAAATTATACATGAAAGGAGATGATTATTTTGACTCAGGTAGAAGTAAAAAAAGACGAATCGTTTGAATCTGCTTTGCGGCGTTTCAAAAAAAAGATCGAGCAGGAAGGTATTTTGCGCGAAGTGCGCGACCGCAAGCATTATGAAAAGCCCAGCGAACGTAAAAGAAAGAAAGCAAAAACCACCAGAAAGTAACATGGTTTTCGCGCTTTCCACCTCTTGGAATGCTTACCGCGCTAAAGACGGCGCGGAGATGCTCTTTGAGATAAAGCAGCTCGGTTTTGCCGCTGTAGAGCTAAGTTTTAACCTTTCTTCCCGGATGCTTGAGGAAGCCGCCGGAGCGGCACGGGAACTCGGGATGAAGGTCGGGAGCGTGCATAATTATTGCCCGATCCCCAAGGGATTAACTCCGCAGCAAGCCCTGCCGGATTTTTATTCTTTGTCCTCTTTAGATGAAAAAGAGCGCGGCCTCGCGGTTAAATATTCAAAGTCCAGTATTGATACCGCCTGCCGGCTGGGAGCCGGGGCGGTAGTTTTGCATTGCGGAAGGGTGGAAATGCCCGATTCCACCCGCCGCCTGATTGATCTGTATGACCAGGGGCTTAAGGGCGGAGAGGAATTCTCAAACTTAAAAAGAGAAATGACTTTTCGCAGGGCCGAACAGGCAGGATTGTACCTGAAGCAGATTTTCAGCAGCCTGGAAGAATTAGATTCTTATGCGGAGAAAAAAGGGATACTTTTGGGGGTGGAAACCAGGTTCTATCACCGGGAAATCCCGAATATCTCCGAGATCGGCCTTATACTTGACAAATTCCGCGGTTCACAGATCCGCTATTGGCATGATACAGGGCATGCCCAGGTGATGGAAAACCTGGGTTTTGGCAGCCACCTGGACTTCTTGAAATTGTATGGGGACAGGCTTCTTGGTATGCATATTCATGATGTTAAGGGGTGTCGAGACCACCTGGCGCCTTCAACCGGAAGCTTGGATTTCTTATCTTTAAAGCCGTATTTAAATACGGGTGTTTTAAGGGTGATCGAGGCGCACCATCCGGCATCCGCCGCGGAGCTGGTAAAGAGCCGGGAGTTTTTGTCCGGGATCTTAGATTGACCTTCAACGGTCCCGGAAAGAATTTTAATATTCCCGAGGCTTTTGCCGGGACGAAACAATGTTTCATGATAAGTTAAGAAAACCGGCGGTAGCCGGACAATTCTATCCCTCCGACAGCGGCGAGATCCGCAGGTTAATTTCTTCTTTCCTGCCCGATGAACCGTTTAAGGAGGATGCCCTGGGATGTGTCCTGCCTCACGCCGGTTATTTTTATTCCGGCCGGGTGGCGGCGGAAACCGTTTCGGGGATTAATATCCGGGACACGGTAGTTCTTTTAGGGCCTAATCATACCGGTCGGGGCGAGGTGTTCAGTGTCGCGCGGTCCGGGCGCTGGCAGACTCCTTTGGGGGATCTTCGGATTGATTCTTCGCTGGCCGGGTTGTTTTTGGCTAAGTCGGATTTTTTACGGGCTGATGATGCGGCGCATCAGGATGAGCATTCCCTGGAAGTGGAATTGCCGATCCTGCAGTATTTTAAGACCGATTTTAAGATTGTCCCGATATCCTTCGGATCGGAAGATCCGGGCGCGCTGGATGAGATTGCTGCGGCCCTGGCGGGCGCGGTCAGCGGAAACAACCTGCTGCATAAAGTAACTTTTATCGCCAGCTCCGACCTGACGCATTATCAGCCGGAGAGTGAGGCCAGGAGAAAGGACAACCTGGCAATCGAAGCGATCCTGGCGTTGGATGAAAAAGAACTTGCCGCCAGAGTGAGAAGAGAAAAGATTTCGATGTGCGGTTTTGCCCCGGTAACGGTGATGATTAAAGCCGCGAAATTGCTGGGTGCGAAAAAAGGGAGATTAGTAAGATATCAAACCAGCGGCGATGCCAGCGGAGAAACGGATAGTGTTGTGGGCTACGCCGGAATCACAATTAATTAAGCCATGGACGAAATAAAAAAACCGGAGAATAATCAAGCGCCTTCCTCGGGAGAGCCGCAGGGCAGTGGTTTGGCTTCCGACAAGCCGCAGGGCAGTGGTTTGGCTTCCGATAGCCAAAGCCATAGCCAAAGCCAGGCAAAAAAAGTCGATCAGGTATGGAAAGAGAACGTGGAAAAAGAAAAGCTTTCCCCTAAAGCCCCTGAAGGATTTATTCCTCCGGAACCGGATTTTAAGTTTTTTGTTACTACGCTTGCCTTACAGGCATCCATCGCTTTGGGGCATATGGCCAGTCCCGCTACCGGCAAGACCGAAAAAGATCCCGCCCAGGCTAAATTTTTGATCGACACTTTGGGCATGCTCCAGGAAAAGACCAGGGGAAATCTTACTCCCGAAGAGGCGGATGTCTTTGAAAACCTGTTGTATGAATTAAGGGTCGCTTATCTTGCCCCGGAGGAAAAACGCGATGGTTGATAAAAAATTGCTTGAGATATTGGCTTGTCCGGCATGTAAATCCGATGTTGAGCTTAAGAAAAATAAGATTGTCTGCGTGAAGTGCGGCAGGAGATATCCTGTGCGCAGGGGTATTCCGGTGATGATCATTGATGAAGCGGAAAATAGCGGAAACCGCAAGTAATCAGGGGTGTTTTAATGGCGAATAAGATATTGGTCTTGCATGGTCCCAATCTGGATCTTTTAGGAACTCGCGAGCCGGAGGTTTACGGAAGGCTCACCCTGGCCAGGATAAACCGCATGCTCCAGGTTGAAGCGAAGAGGAAAAAGTTCCGTCTGGAAATAAAACAGTCGAATCATGAGGGGGTACTGGTAGACCTTATCGGCAAGGCCGGCAAGGCCGGTTTCCGGGGCATTTTAATTAACCCGGCGGCTTATACCCACACCAGCGTGGCGCTTCGGGATGCGGTTGCCGCCTGCGGTTTGAAAGTAGTAGAAGTGCATCTGTCCAATATCTACTCCCGCGAAGAATTCAGGCATAAGTCTTTGATCAGCCCGGTAGCGAGCGGGACAGTCCTGGGTTTTGGAGCTAAAAGTTATACCTTGGGTTTGGCGGCCCTTATTGATCTTTTGGCTGAAGTATCGATCCTAAAGTAAACCCTCAGGTTTTAGCCTTAAGGATAGCCGAAGGATTGATTTTAACCGGATAGCGAGGCCGGAAATATGAATTCCCGTTTGAGAAACGCGCATTGCCAGCTTAGGGAAAGGAACTTGGACGGTTTTTTGGTGAGCCTGCCGGCCAATATTTCCTATCTTACGGATGCTTCCTCCCGCGACTCTTATCTTTTGGTTTCCCTGAAAGGGAATGTCTATTTTACCGATTCCCGCTACACTGAAGAAGCGGGTGTTTTTTTAAAAGGCAATGCCCGCCTTAAGGAATGCAATGGTTTTGTTTTTGGGCGTATCGCCGAAGAAATCCTGAAGTTAAAGATTAAAAATGTGGGTTTTGAGGAAAGATGTCTTCCTTTCGCGGAGTTCGCTTCGCTCAATGATTTTTCCCGCGGCAAGTTTAAACTGATACCCGTTCATGGTATTGTCGAGGATAAGAGGCAGGTCAAGGACCAGGGGGAAATCCTGAAGATAAAAAAAGCGGTCCGTATAGCCGCTTCGGCTTTGAGGCATATTAAAAAATCTCTGGTTTGCGGCATGAAAGAGCTTGAAGTTGCCGCCGAAATAGAGCGTTTTATGAGGTATCAGGGCGCCCGGGGCGCGGCTTTTGAGACGATTGTCGCCGCGGGGGCCAATTCCAGCCAGCCGCACCATATCCCGGGTTCCAAAAGGATAAGATCCGGCGAACCGGTGTTGATCGACTTTGGAGCGGATTACCAGGGTTATAAATCTGACTTGACAAGAGTTTTGTTTTTGGGTAAAATAAATGTTCTTGTGCGTAAGGTTTATGATATTGTGCTTAAAGCCCAGGAATTAGCGATAAAAAGGATCGGGCCTGGCGCTGAAATGGCTGAAATTGATAGGGTTGCACGGGAATATATCGCTTCCAAAGGATACGGAGGCTGTTTTACGCATAATTTAGGGCACGGTTCCGGATTGGAGATCCATGAAGCTCCGTATATCTCCGGCAGAGAGTCCAGCGCGATCCGTCCTGGAATGGTTTTTACGGTGGAACCGGGCATATATCTGCCGGGAAAATTCGGGATCAGGATCGAGGATATGGTTTTGATAACAAATAAAGGTTGCGAGGTGATTAGTGGCTCTATCGATAAATGAAATCAAGTCGGGGGTAACGATTTTAGTTGAAGGGGAAGTATATATGTGCATCGACGCCCAGCATGTCAAGCCGGGCAAGGGCGCGGCGTTCGTGCGCGCACGTTTGCGTAATTTAAAAAGCGATAATATCCAGGAAAAGACATTCCGCGGCGAAGAAAAAATAGAAGAGGCCTACGTGGAGGAGCGTAAAATGCAATATCAGTACTCCAGCGGCGGCCTTTTTCATTTTATGGATACCGAAAACTTCGAGGAGATCTCGATTTCGGAGGATATCATCGCCGAAAAGGCTAAACTCCTGAAAGACAACCTGGAGATTGTGGGGTATTTTTATAAAGGCGTGACCTTGTATGTAAACCTGCCGAATTTTATCGAATTTACCGTTAAAGAGACCGAGCCGGGTTTTAAAGGGGATTCGTCCAAGAGTGGGACAAAACCGGCAACTATCGATACCGGAGCGGTGATTCAAGTCCCCCTGTTTATCAATGTAGGAGACAAGATCAAGGTGGATACGCGTACCGGCGGGACCTATGTCGAAAGAATCAATTAAGATTTCCGCTCGGGGGCCGGCATGCCGGCCCGTTTTGTTTTTTTGAAAATCAATTCTTCGATTACCTTAGGCTTTAGCCCGGGGTTTACTTTAGGATTGATGCTGAGCCGTTTAGATTTTCGGGTTTAAGGTGGTTTTAAGCGGCGAATGTATAAAGCAGCGATAGAAAGGAAGGGCGCGGTGAACGTTAAAGAGATCAAAGAAATGATTAATTTAATGAACGAAAATGACCTTGCTGAGCTGGAAGTGGAGAAGGAAGGTATGCGCATCCGCTTAAAGAAAACTGCCGCGGGGATCGAAGGTTTTCCTTCTCCGGCGGTGTATCAGGGGGCGGGTGCCGTTATCCCAGAGTCCAAAGCCCAAGCTCCGGCGGAACCCGAAAATAAATCCAGCGCTAAAACGGTTGAGATTAAATCTCCGATGGTGGGGACTTTTTACCGCGCTCCCAGCCCGGAAGCCCCTCCTTATGTCGAGGTGGGCCAGGTGATTGAGCCGGGCCAGGTGATCTGTATCATCGAAGCGATGAAATTGATGAACGAGATCAAGTCGGAGATCAAGGGGAAAATTCTGGAAATATTAGTCGATAACGCCGAGCCGGTCGAATTTGGTCAGTCTTTATTCCTGATCGATCCGCTTTAATCCTTTTAAAAGATGTTCTCCAAGATCCTAATCGCAAATCGAGGCGAAATCGCCTTAAGAATAATCCGCGCTTGTCATGAGATGGGCATCCGAACCGTGGCTGTCTACTCTCAGGCTGACCGTAATAGTCTGCATGTTCGCTGTGCCGATGAGGCGATCTGTATCGGCCAGGCCGCATCTTCCAGCAGTTACCTGAATATCCCCGCGATTATCAGCGCGGCTGAAATCACCGATGTGGAGGCAATCCATCCGGGTTACGGGTTTTTAGCCGAAAACGCGCACTTTGCCGAAATTTGCGCTTCCTGTAAAATAGTCTTTATCGGTCCTACTGCCGAGAATATGCGCCTGATGGGTGATAAGATGGCAGCGCGGACTTCGATGCAGAAAGCGGGCCTTCCGATTGTCCCGGGCAGCCGCGCGATCATCAAGAATAAAGAAGAAGCTTTGAAAACCGCCAAGATGATCGGTTATCCCGTGATTATCAAAGCCGCTGCCGGCGGCGGAGGAAAAGGGATGCGGATCTGCCATAATGATTTGACCCTTGTTTCCAGCCTCCTGACCGCTCAGACCGAAGCAGAGGCTAATTTCGGCAACTCCAGTGTTTATATCGAAAAATATATCGAACGTCCGCGGCATATCGAGGTGCAGATTATCGCTGACCGTTCCGGCCATGTTATCCAATTGGGAGAGCGCGACTGCAGTATCCAGCGGCGCCACCAAAAACTCCTGGAAGAATCACCTTCGCCGGTAGTGGACAGCAAGATGCGGCGGAAGCTGGGCGAGATGGTTCTTAAGGGGATGAAATCGATCAATTATTTAAGCTGTGGAACGATCGAGTTCCTTCTGGACGAGAAAACCGGTAATTTTTATTTTATGGAGATGAATACCCGGATCCAGGTTGAGCATCCGGTTACCGAAATGGTCTGCGGGATAGACTTGATCAAAGAACAGATCCGGGTGGCGTCGGGGGAAAAACTTAAATTCAGCCAGGAAGATGTGCAATTGAAGGGCGCGGCGATCGAATGCCGGATCAACGCTGAGGATCCCGATAACAATTTTATGCCTTCTCCCGGAAAAATCGAGTCCCTGATCCTGCCCGGAGGGCCGAATGTCAGGGTGGATACCCATATTTACGCCGGTTACGAAATTCCCGCTTATTACGATTCTTTGATCGCCAAATTGATCGTCCGCGGTTCTAACCGCCAGGAGGCGATCAGGGTAATGCGGAGGGCTTTAAGCGAATTTTATATCTCTCCGATCAAAACGACAGTGCCTTTTCATCTCAGGCTGATGGATAACCCGTCTTTTAAAAAAGGGGATATCTCTACACATTTCGTGCAGGACCTGTTGACTGAAGATGTCAAGGAAGATAAGTAAATCCTTTAATTTAGCCGGCGGCTATAACCGTCAACGAATATTTTAAAGAGGGAGGGGCGAAGATGGATCGAGACGAATCCCGTAACGAATTAGGAGTTTTAAGGATACATAAAAACGTAATCTCTTCGATCTCTTCGATCGCCGCTACGGAGATTGACGGGGTTAAAAAGGTGGGGAGTGATTTAAGAAGCGGGTTTATGGAACTTTTAGGGAAGAAAATTTTTTCCTCGATCAAAGTGGAGATCTCCAAGAACGAAGAGGTAAAGGTGGAGATACCCCTGATCGTTAAATACGGGTATAATATCCCGGAGGTTGCCGGCCGGGTCCAGGAAAATGTGCGCCTGGCGCTTGAAAAAATGAGCAATCTTTTGATTAAGGAAATCAACGTAAATGTCCAGGGGATAGAAAGGGGCTAACCATGAAATTCTTTACGGTTTTGGGGATCGTATTTTATGTGGCGGTGATCATGATAATCGGTTTAAGCTTGATCGTTTTTTCTTTTAACCTGCTTTTGCCCTCGGATATCAATAATCTTTTAGTCCTGGCTCAAAGCAGCACTAATTCGCGGATCGTTATGGGGCTTTCCGGATTGATCCTTATCCTGATAAGTTTTTCTTTTGCCCAGATTATCCTGGGAAAGTTCCAAAGAGAGAAGACAATCGCTTTTAATACTCCCGGCGGACAGGTTACGATATCTCTTTCGGCGGTGGAGGATCTTATCCGCCGCCTGGCGGGTGTGATTTCCGAAGTCAAGGAGTTGAGGCCTAATGTCATCGCAAGCAAAAAAGGAATTATTGTCCAGATGCGCGTGGTTTTGCGCTCCGAAGCGAATATCCCCGAATTGACGGATCGCCTCCAGGAGATGACTAAAGCAAAGATCCAGGAAGTCCTGGGTGTGGACGAGCAGATCATTATCCGGATTCATGTCGCAAAGATTTCTCACGACGAGAAGGATAATCGTAAAAAGAAAGATTTCGAGCAAGAAGAACGTTCGGCAGTCCCCTTCGGAGGATACGGCAGGGCTTAACGCGGGTTGTGTGCCGGCAGCGCTATTTAAACAAATAAGGAGGAACAGCAGAAATGGCAAGGATCGGGATACTTACAGGCGGCGGGGATTGCCCGGGATTGAACCCGGTGATCCGCGCGGTAGTGCGGAAGGCTTTATTGGAAGGTTATGATCTGGTAGGAATTAAGAACGGGTGGAAAGGGCTGGTGGAAAACGATACCATGCCTTTGGATATTAACGCGGTTTCGGGTATTCTGCCCAAAGGCGGTACGATACTGGGGACAAGCCGCACCAATCCTTACAAAAAAGAAGGCGAGCTGCAAAAAGTAAAAGATAATTTCAAAAAAATCGGACTGGATGCCCTGGTAGCGGTGGGAGGAGAGGACACTCTGGGTGTTGCCTCTAAATTGGTAAAGGATGGGATCCCTAATATCGTAGGTGTTCCTAAAACCATTGATAACGACCTTTCGGCCACCGATTACACCTTTGGTTTCGATACCGCGTTAAATGTCGCTACCGAGTGTATCGATCGCCTGCATACTACCGCCGAAAGCCACCATCGTATTATTGTGGCGGAGGTCATGGGTAGGCATGCCGGGTGGATCGCGATCGAGGCGGGAATCGCCGGAGGCGCGGATGTGGTTTTGATCCCGGAGATTCCTATTGATATCGAAGAAGTTTGCCGGATTATCAAGAAAAGGCATGAAAGAGGCAAGACTTTCAGTATTGTAGTAGTTGCTGAAGGCGCCCAGTTCAAAGACGGTTCTATGGTTACCCAGGAACAGAAACTTGATTCTTTCGGGCACGTAAGGCTGGGCGGGATCGGAGAGAACCTCGCGCAGCAGATTGAAAAAGCGACAGGTTATGAGACTCGTGTCAGTGTCTTGGGGCATATTCAAAGAGGAGGGTCTCCTACCGCTTTCGACCGGGTACTTGGTACTCGTTTCGGAGTAAAAGCGGTAGAATTGATAGTGGCCAAGAAATTCGGGCAGATGGTGGCGCTTTCAGGGAATAAGATAATTGATGTCTCGCTGTCTGAAGCGGTAAAAGAATTAAAGACCGTAGATAAGGATTTTTACGATATCGCCAAGGTGTTTTTCGGGTAACCAGTATGGCCTTGTGGCAGACACTCGGCGTTTATAAGCACCCCGCCAAAGAGGTTTGGCGGGTGTCCGCCTGTGGCGGAGTATTACGCCGGTGTGGCCTCGTGGCAGATACCTGGCGCTAATCAGCACTCCGCCAAGAATCGTGGCGGATGTCCGCCTGTGGCGGAGAATTGCGCCAGTATGGCCTTGTGGCCAATTGCGTCGGTGTTGCCAGAGATATATAAAATAGTCACACCCCGCGCAGATAGGTATTGCGCGGGTGTTACCCCCGTGGGTAAGGAGAAAAGATGCAGGAGAGGATAAAGGATATACTTCTGGAAAGTATTCAGGTCAAGGAAGAAATTCTGCGGAACCAGGTCGGTCAGATTGAAGTCATCGCCAGGCTTATGATCGATTGTCTTAAAAAAGACGGTAAGGTCATTGCTTTCGGCAACGGTGGTTCGGCAAGCGACAGCCAGCATATTGCCGCCGAATTGGTGGGGCGTTTTAAGAAGGACCGTTCCGCCCTGGCAGGGGTGGCATTGACCACCAATACTTCCATACTTACCTCTTTGGCTAACGATTACGGCTACGACGTGGTTTTTTCGCGCCAGATTGAAGCTCTTGGAAAAAAGAACGATGTGGTTCTGGGTATTTCGACAAGCGGAAAAGCAAAAAACGTGGCTTTGGGCATTAAACAGGCCAAAAAAATGGGAATCAAAACGGTTGCTTTGAGCGGCGGCGACGGCGGAGAAATCGTAAAGCTGGCGGATGTTTCCCTGGTTGTTCCTTCCAGGATTACCGCCAGGATCCAGGAAGCGCACATTACTATTGCCCATATCATATGCGAAATGATCGAACAGGAACTTTGCCAGGAGCAAAAATGAAGCT
>Ga0172381_10006802_pt1 | contig 11419 bp, 9 predicted proteins | sample Leawel6488metaG_FD_119754 | JGI IMG/M metagenome (GOLD analysis project Ga0172381, IMG submission 119754) | Leachate microbial communities from a municipal landfill in Southern Ontario, Canada - Leachate well 64-88 metaG | ecosystem: Engineered > Solid waste > Landfill > Unclassified | place... | reverse complement strand
TTGCACGCAAGTAAGGACTTTCGAAGCAACAGAATCCAGAGGGTTTATGAAATATCAAAGGAGGAAGCCGATAAAATGATTATCCAGAGCGATAAAGCAAGAACTTCCTATTGCAAGAGCTATACAGGAAAAGAATGGGCTGACGCCAGAAATTATGATATTTGCATCGACACCAGCAAAGTGGATGTTGACAAAACGACTGAACTCATTTTAGGTTACCTGAAAGCTAAAGACTTGTACATTTAGCATAAAACGGTATGGAAGAGACAGTGGGATGTTTATCTGAAAGAAAATGAAGTAGCTGGTTTTATGAGTTTGGATATTTGACCAATAAATCTATGTTGAGCACTTTGCCATTGCAAGAAACCTGCGAGGAACAGGCAAAGGAACCCTGATGATGAAGACTTTGCAAAAACAAACCAAGAAAATAATTCTGCTGGAAATGGAACCTGTTGTTGATGAAATAACTAAACGGCGATGGTTGTTCTACGAAAAGCTGGGATTTCAGAAAGCACCATATCTGCACCTGATGTCCAAATACCATCCCGGTGATAACCCAAGCGTTAGGCTTGATGTCCTGAGTTATTCCATGGTTATTGACGAAGCCTTATACAATCAATACAACCGGGATATTAAAAACATAGTGATGACTCGTATCAGTCAGTAAGTGATGGAAGACAAATATTTCTTTTGGATAATCGGAGATCTTGCCTGCTCAAGTCGGGTTTTCTTATTTTCTCAATAAACTCAACACTCCATTGATAAATGTCAATGGATGCACCGGATTGCCTGGAACATACAGGTCTATGGTATGCCTGGATAGAAAATCCCTGTTCAGAGCCGGGCTGTCCGCAAAAATGCCGCCACTGATGGCATCGGTACCTGCTAAAATGATAATTTTCGGATTAGGAACGGCATTGTAGCAACGTTCCAACGGTTCAGCCATATTTGCGGTAATAGGACCTGTGATTACAAGACCATCGGCATGTCGTGGAGAGGCGACAAAATCGATTCCAAAACGGCTCATGTCGAAGTTCACATTGTTGGTGGCATTCAGCTCCATCTCACAACTGTTGTCTCCACCTGCTGATACCTGACGAAGTTTGAGAGATCTGCCAAAAATCCGTCTGATTTCATCACGAACCATATTGGGGTTGAGTGTGACGGGTTGATCCTCCCCTTCCCTGACAATCAATCTGGATCGTTGGTTGGTCGCAAGTTTGCAATCCTTTGCGAAGAATATTTTCTCAGGAAACAGAATAGCACATTCGCCGCAAAAAGTGCATTTACCCAAATCAATACAAATAGGATTGGCAGAAATGGCATGGGTCGGACACAGATCCACCAGCATGTCTTCATTCACTTTCACGGTAGAAATAACGGGTCTGCCTCTGAATATGCCAGGCACTTTTGCCGTTGTCACATCGGGAATGTATTGTTTCCCCTGGTGCCACATGATTTTTATATTGCTGCTCATAGAACGTCCTGTTTATAAATCGTGTCCACTATAGGACAAATTAAAGCTTTTGTTGCAAATAGGAAAATCAGAGATTTCGTTGTTCTGTACTGCTTCTGCCAATGCCATCCAGTTATGGTGCGATGGATCCTTGATTTTGTAAACAATTAGATTACCGGATGCATCGGTGATGGCAGCATGACAGATTTCACCACGCCAGCCTTCCACAAGAGACAAGACGAATATGTCGCCGCCAGCTGTCAGGATTGGATTTTCCGTTTTTGGAAATTCCGGAACATTTTCAAGCAGAGTCCTGATATAACCAATTGATTGCTTAATTTCCTGTTTCCGAATCTGCACCCTGGAATAAACATCACCATGATGTTTCAGGATAGGTTCATGAACGATGGTTGAGCCATACAGGTTATAGGGATGAGAAGTCCGGATATCCCTGTTAAGCCCACTCATTCTGGCGGACATACCCACGGTCCCGATCTCAAGGACTTTCTCGTAACTGACCACTCCTGTTTTCTCCATACGGGACAAGGTACTGAGCAAATGAAAAAACATTTCGGTTATTTCATCAAAATCAGGTTCATAGGCTTTCAAGATAGCTTGAAGTCTTTCAGCAAGTTCCGGTGTAAACGGGTAGTTGATTTTCCCCGCACGTATTAAACCTTTACCAAAACGATTACCGCTCCATTCCTGCATAAAATTGATGATGGGCGTTCGCAATCTTCCATAGACAGAATGGCCCAATTGATATCCGATGTCAGTACAAACGCCGGACAAATCACCGGTATGGATGGCGATACGCTCCAGTTCCTGCGCCAAAGTTCTGGCGAAAGAAAGGGAACGGTCAGGTGTAAAACCGCACAGACTTTCCCAAAGGTTCACAAAAGCGGTGGTATGACCAATGGTGGTATCACCGGCTATGTTTTCGGCCAGGGTGGTACGTTCCAATAACTTCTTCTTTTCTAGAAAAAGCTGTTCGATACCACGGTGCTGATAACCAAGTTGAATTTCGAGATGCATGATTTGCTCCCCATTGCAGATGAAGCGGAAATGACCCGGTTCAATGATACCGGCATGGATTGGTCCAACCCCGACTTCGTGCAGTTCTTCGCTTTCAGACTGGCAAAAAGGATAATTTTCCACCGTTTGACTTAAGTCAAGACGATTATATGCATACCGCAAAGGTTTCAACCAAGGATGGTCCGCATATTTCAAACCGAAATTCTCGTGAAGTTCACGCTCAAACTTCTCGAAATTTGCATTTTGTGCCGTAAAGGAAGGCAGCACAGTTGAAGGATTGACCAGTGAAGAAGAAATATGAATCAAATGTGTCTCATCATCAGCCAAGCAACAAATCAACCTGAGCAATTCATCTTCCCGACATCCGAAATAAAGGACACAATGCCTTTCAGGTTTTTCAGACAACAGACCGAGGTTGCCTTCCATGAAATTATCGTAATTAAGTTTAGGAATGTCGTTCAGAGCAATGGTCGTATTATTATGTATCGTCATGTCTTTCATACTTACTTATTGAATGATTCTGACAGCATTGTTGATTAGGTTGACCATCTCCATCGGTGGATTGTATGCCAGATAAACTGAAAATGCGAGCAGCACATACTGTGAAAGGGATTCCCAGGGACTGATGTGTGGAATCCGACTTCTTTCCAACTCTTTTTCGAGGGGAGTAAAAAGCAACTTGAAAATATTGCTCCCGAAACCCCATATAATCAAGGTCAGTAACAAGACAACCACCAAAAGCATGAGTACGTGATGAGATTCAAACAAAGACTGGAAAATCATAAATTCGCTAACAAATAATCCGGACGGAGGCATTGCTGTAGCAGAGAAAAAGGCCAGTAACAGCAAAATGGCTCCTGTCTTATTGTATTTGAAATAATCACCGATATCGTTTACACTCTTACTTTGGTAAATCCAATAGATCTGATTGTACTGAAAGAAAAGCGTCGGCTTCACCAAAGTATGCAAAAGAACATGCAAAATAGCAGCATAAACACCTATACCTCCTACTGCGAGTCCAAGAACGACAAGTCCCATATGCTCTATACCTGAATAGGCAAACATTCTCTTGATGTTCTTGATACGGGTCATATAAACGGCTGCCACAAAAATGGACAACAGACCCGAAATAATCATGATGGCTCTTGCCCATTCTTGCACAGGAGTTTGTACCATAATACCGTAAACCCTGTAAACACCCACAAAACCAAGGTTCATCAGAATGCTCGATAATAAGGCTCCTGCAGGAGCCGGGGCTTTGTCTTTGGCATCGATACCAGCCGTATACATGGGCACAAGACCAAATTTTGCGGAAAATCCTGTAAAAATGAACAAGAAGGAAAGTTTGAGCCAATAAGGATCCAACAGCAAACGATTTTGATACAACGAGGTAAATGACATGTCTTCAATACCAGCTCCTTTCATGGATAAACTAAGGAAGAGGATTCCGACATAAATGAACGTGATGCTGATGGCGCAAATGAACACATACTTCCAAACGCCCTCCAATGCCCTCATGGTACGGTGATGATAGATCAGCGCAGAAGCACTTAGAGTGGTTATCTCGACAAATATCCAGGTGACAGCTATATGATTGGAAAGATAGGCGACACCGCAAGATGTGATCAACAAAACCATAGAACCAAAAAAGATACCCCTTGAATGAGGCGTTTCACCTAAATTGTGCTTTTCCAGATATCGGTAACCATGGTAAAGTGCAGGAACTGCCACTATACAGAGTACCAACAAAAGGAGCAAGCCCAGCGAATCGGCTGTGAAAAAAGTAAATTCGGTCTGGTTCAAATGGAAGCATTCATATACTCCAAGACACCACAGCAAGACAACATAAAGGCTTACCAATAAATAATTGACCGTGCGGTTTTTATTAAAGAACAATCCACAGATAATCAGTATAGTACCTATCAAAAAAAGAACAATCATCTCTAGTTATCTTTTAGGTTACTCAATAAATCCACATCCGGATCCTTGATTACATCACCAATCTTGTTGAAAAAAATGCCCAGAATTAGTACACTGGCAAAAATATCGAGCATCACACCCAGATTGACCAACATCGGCATTTCATTGCCGACAGCCAGCGAAAGTACCATCACCCCATTTTCGATGACTATATATCCAATCACGTGTGTGATGATTTTCTTTCTAGAGACAATCAGGTATAAACCAGTAAAAATAGTTGAGATCGCCACTACAAAAAAAGTCTTGTCAAGATGTTCATTATTCATGAAACTAGCCAAGATTATGGCAAAAACGATGATTAAGGTTACAATCAACAAAGAAATAAAGTTTGGCAAGTAAGGCTCAGCCTCACGGGTAATCTTGTTCTTCTTGATGACATAATTCATAAACCATGGCACTGCTATTGCTTTAAAGACTAAAGTCTCAAGCATGATCAGAAGCAAGTTCAGCGTATTGACTTCTGTGAGGGTCAGATATGTAGTTCCAAAAAGGATCAGACCTTGTAGCACCAATATCTGCAAATACGAGGCCAAACGGTTTGAGATACTCATATAGAGTAGGGAAATGGATAAAAGAATTAAAAGTATATCTATCATTATGAATTCCTTTTTAAATGAACTTACCAGTTAAAAGCAAGATGCCAAAAAAGAGGAGCATGGCCACAGAAGAAAGAATGAATATATACTGAGGGTTGTGCCCCATCCTGAATCTGGCTCGAAACGATTCAATCAACCCCACAGCAACAGCAAAGAGAAATTGTGTCACAAAGAATAATGGTATAGAATATTGAAGCGGCAATCGGCCTATGAACAGATTGGCTATGAGAGCTCCATACATCGAAAACTTCAGATAAGTCGTGTAAGTGATCAGTCCGAGATCAAAACCACTGTTATCCAATATCATTACTTCATGTACCATGGTCAGTTCCAAGTGAGTTTCTGGGTCATCGAAGGGCATGCGGCTATTTTCAACCATGGCAATCAGCACAAATACGAAGGTTGCCATAGCTCCCAGCATATATGAAATATTAGATCCAAAATGCAACAAGCTGAAAATGCTTTGAAAAGAAGTATGTCCGGTAAATAAAGCAAAAGAGCCCATCAGAATGAAAAACGCAGGTTCTACGAGCATGGAGTACAAACCCTCCCTACTCGCTCCCATTCCTTCAAAACTACTTCCGGTATCCAAAGCAGCAACAATGGTCATAAATTTTCCGAAAGATAGAATATATGCGAACATCACAAAATCATTTTCAAATGAAATGATGCCTGGTGTATTACCGTGCGGAATCATTAAGATGGCCATCAATACGGATGCGAGGTATGTCGTTGGAGCTATCCTGAAGATAAAGCTGGTCGTTTTACTGTAAATCGAGCCCTTTTTCAAAAGTCTGAGTACATCTTTCAAAGGCTGAAGCAAGCCAGGCCCTTTACGTCCTGATGTAATGCTTTTGGTGCGAACCACGATTCCCATAAAGAACAAGCTGGCCAACAATATAAGTATCAAACTGATCATATCAAAATTGATTTAAAAAGTGAATCAAGACATCAATCTTGGCAACAACGGTTGGCAACAAGATGGCCAACCCGACAAAAATGATACCATACAGGATATAGGCTTGAATCTTGCCATTCTGAAGAAAAGCAAAGCTGTTCAGCACTTTTCTGACAAATCGCAAAGGTTTGTCTATCAACCATTTTTCAAGTTTGTCGCCAGGATGGGTCACTTGGTTGATGGTGACAGGATAAAGCCCGGTAGCCTCTTGTTTTTCCTTTCGGATCAAAAGTGCAGGTTCAGCGAGTTTCCGATAGGTCCGAACAAAAGAAGAAGCTGTATATTGCATCTTGCTGGCATCTCCAGTATAGCCGCAACCCCAGGTGTTGTCTTCAAGGTCTTCACGACCTGATACAATCAAGAGTCTGATACCGTAAAGAACAGCGGTCAAGACGATAAATCCCAAGGAATACCAACCTATGGAAGTCAGGTTTTCCAATAGGCTTTCCAGCTGCAGGTAACCGCTGAAATTCAGGGATGGAATATATGACTGAATCGTTTTAACCAGATAGGGAGCCAACAGGAACGGAACCACCCCAATGAGTAAAATCATCAGACCGGAGAAATACAAAGGTATGATACTCAGTGGCTTTTCAGGGCCTTTCACCTCAATGGTCTTATCTCTTGGAGTACCCAGGAATATGATTCCAAAGACTTTGGTGAAACAAATCAAGGCTAAACCACCAATGAGTGCCAATCCAATCACTGCAAAAAGGTAGAACAATGTTGGAATGGCATGACCCGCAGAAGTTATACCCTGTAACAAGCCGCTGTAAATGAAAAATTCAGATACGAAACCATTAAAAGGTGGCAAACCGCATATAGCCAGCGCACCGAGCAAAAAGAGATAAGCTGTATGCGGCATTTTTTTGATCAAGCCCCCCAATCTTTCAATATCCATGGTATGGGTTGCCTGATAAATATTCCCTGAACAATAGAACAAAAGGGACTTAAACAATGAATGGTTCAAGGTATGCAATAGTGCACCGCCAAATCCGCAAATGGCCAAAATGTTGTTTCCTGCGCCCAAACCCAAACAACCAAGCCCGATGCCGATGCCAATGATTCCAATATTTTCTATACTGTGATAGGCCAACAACGTCTTAAAGTTGTGCTGCACGATGGCCAACATCACTCCATAAATACCTGTGATTACTGAAACAGTGACAATGAAATACCCGACGGTTGTCATATCTGTTTTGATCAGTAGAAGCATTCTCAGGATACCATAGATACCAATCTTAATAATCACTCCGGACATGATGCCGGAGACATGAGCCGGAGCAACAGGATGCGCCAGTGGCAACCACGTATGAAATGGCACGAAACCAGACTTGATGGCAAATCCGACAAAAAAGAAGAGGAACAATCCAAGACTGGTAAGGGCTGACTGAGACCTGGTAAAACTGGTGATGGCCTCATAATCGAACGAGCCGGTTTTAACCTTTACCCACATGAAAGCGATGGTAAGGAAAAGAATGGAAACATGCGACTGGATTAGAAAATTGATGCCCGCTTTTAGCGTTTCCTTTTTCTCATGCTCAAAAATGATAGTAATAAAAGAACTTATCGCCATGATTTCCCATACAATCAGCATCGCGAATCCGTTTTGAACCACACAAATATCAATCATTGATGTGTATGCCATCATCAGTGCAGCGGCATGCAATGTCAGACTGGCTGTCCGATCCTTGTATTTCTTCAAATACTGAAAACCGTACCACGCTCCTGTCAAAAATGTGAAGCTGATAAGAAGGATGAACCATGCGGAAAGATAATCGATTCGAACAGGAATCTCGCCGGTTACCCAGGAACCTTGATATGCATATTCAGCCAAACCATTTGTGAAAACAGAAAAAGCGACAATCAAAGCCACAATTACTTGAGTCGAAATAGTACCAAGGGTTACATAACCTCTCCACTTAATATTTAGAAAAGGGAAACTTAGAAGAGCTGCAAGAGTAAGCAGGTTGAAAATTTCGATTAAAAGTTTCTCCATAACTTCATTACATCAATCTACCAAATTGAACTAAAAACGCACAAAGATACGACAAACATTTCTTTTATTTCTATTTTCAAATTTTCCAAAACAGCATCCTGAGATCCATAAGCATCCGTTGAAACACATTATTATTTATCTAAAGTCTTGCTGGATTTATAAAATATGTTTTAATTTGTTACTATCAAATAATAAATACAAGAATCATGAAATCTCACAAAAAAATTATCAAAAAATCTTAAAAGCATACCATAACTGACATGAGCGTATTAACTGTGTCCATCCTTGTATTATTGAGTATAGTGTTGATCATTTTGCTCACTTCTCTGACCAAACTGAACGCATTCCTGTCTTTGTTCATTGTATCACTGCTACTAGCTGTGATTACAATCCCAAATAGTGATGTCGTTACAATTCTTAAAACAGGTTTCGGGAACACCATGGCTTCTATAGGCTTTTTAATTGTCTTTGGAGCAATTATCACAGTAGTACTCGATCAATCAGGAGGTGCAGTAAGCATCGCCAACTTCATCCTGTCCAAAATGGGACAGGACAAGGCTCCTGCAGCCCTTGGGGTAACAGGATTCATCGCTGGTATTCCCATTTTTTGCGATTCAGGATTTATTATTCTAAGCGGACTGGCAAAATCTTTCAGCAAAAAGACCAAAACTGTTATGCCATTCATTGGTGTAGTTTTGGCAACTTCCTTATATTCCGTGCATTGTCTGATACCTACCCATCCCGGATTCTTGGCTGCAGCTGGCATCTTGGATGTCAATATCGGGTATCTGATCATCATTGGAATTTTATTTGCGATTCCTGGCACTTTAGCTGCATTCTTCTGGACAAAATGGAGAACCAAAAAGTATGTTTATGAAGAAATCCCAGATAGTCATCAAGTTAAAGAAATTCCAGAGAAAGCTCTTCCCGGCTTATTTATCTCGCTTATTCCTGTAGTGGTACCCTTGCTTTTGATTGCAACCAATTCCTTGTTCAGCGTTTTTGGATTGACTGACCAAAACTTGATCATTAAAACATTTACCTTTTTGGGGCAACCTATCATTGCACTCTTTGTTGGCGTATTACTATCCATACCACTGATAAATGGAATCAACACCAAATCCATCAATACCATTTTAGAGAGTGCCATCGAGAAAGCCGGACCCATTTTGATTGTTACCGCTGCCGGAGGGATGTTTGGCATGGTCATCAAGGAAACAGGCATCGGTATGTATGTCGGAGAGATTCTTATCAATTTAGGTCTGGGGATAGCTGTACCATTCTTAATTACATCCATCCTAAAAACCGCACAAGGTTCTTCCACAGTAGCCATTATCACTGCAGCCTCTTTTGTCGTCCCTATTCTCCCCGTTTTGGGTCTAGATACAGAAATGGGCAAATTATTAACCATGCTGGCAATGGGAGCCGGCTCCATGATGATCTCACATGCCAATGATTCTTATTTTTGGGTGGTGACAAAGTTCTCAGGAATTGAATCCAATACCACCCTGAAGGTCTTTTCTTCAGCCACCGTTGTTATGGGCATTACTGTTTTCTGTTGTGTTCTCATAACATCCTGGATTTTGCTTTAATATTGACTGATAAAATATGAAAGCCATTGCTGAACAAATATTTCTATCTGGTGTCAAAAGTGTTTTGCCGGACAAAATGATTCAATCACAGGTGAAGATCATTGATAGAATCCTTCACATGGCAGATTCTCAGTTTCCACTCTGCAATTTCAACCACATTTATGTAGTCGGAGCCGGAAAAGCAAGTGCATTGATGGCAAAAGGCCTGGAGACGACCATGGGTAAAAGCATCACCCAAGGAGTTGTAGTGGTCAAATATGGACATTCCTGTGAATTGAAGAAAATAAGAGTTTTGGAAGCCGGGCATCCTTTTCCTGACGAAAACGGAATCATGGCTACTAAAGAACTACTACAGATGGCAGCAATGGCAGGAGAGAAAGATTTGGTGATCTGTTTGATTTCAGGTGGAGCATCATCGCTTTTGGCCGATTATCCAGAGGATTCGTCCCTGGATGACCTGATTCTTGTCAATCAACTTTTGCTTAAGAGCGGAGCAAATATCAAGGAAATGAATACAGTCAGGAAACACCTGTCGATGATAAAAGGCGGGCAACTGGCTAAAGCAATCTATCCCGCTTCTTTTATCAGTCTCATCTTGTCAGATGTCATTGGTGACCCTGTCGATGTGATAGCCTCCGGCCCGACCAGTCCAGACTTATCGACCTTCGCAGACGCTTTAAAAGTTTTGGAAATATATGATCTTCTGGAAATATTTCCGGAATCCATGGTCAGATATATTCAAAATGGCTGCGCATATCTTGCTCCTGAGACTCCAAAAGCCGGTGAAAAGTATTTTACTCATGGGCAAAACAAGATTATAGGTTGCAACAAGATTGCTCTGGAAGTTGCAGCTAAGAAAGCACAAGAATGTGGATTTATACCTTATACACTGACATCAGAATTGAACGGTGATTTGACGGAAGCAGCAGATTCAGTTTTAGAAACAGCATTCAGGATTCAGAATGATTCCAAAATAACGAAACCGGTCTGTTTGTTGGCGGGTGGTGAGCCGACCATCAAGGTAACAGGAAATGGTTTAGGTGGTCGTAATCAGCACTTTGCATTATACTGTGCCACTAAAATCAATGGTAAAAAAGGACTGACCATCCTTTGTGCAGGCACAGACGGGAATGATGGTCCAACAAATGCCGCCGGGGCCGTGGTTGATTGCAATACAGTAGAAACAGCAATGAAACAAGGTCTCAATCCTCAGGTGTATTTACAAACTAACGATTCCTACCACTTTTTCCTAAAGGCTGGAGGACATATTTTGACAGGTTCCACCATGACGAATGTCATGGATTTAATTGTTTTAATTATCGAGTAATCAACAATATATGACTTGATTTTTTTACTTATAATCATATCATTGATAAATCCACTTTATGGTGTATATTGATAGTCCGTATTTCGGCATCAGCTAAAGCAATCACATTCAGGGCCAAAGCCTCTACTGGTGATGCTTCTTTGACCGTTGCTGTAATGCATCAGTGAAAGGAGACACCATCAAGTTCAACTTTGACATCGTACTTATTCATTCATTGCTGCTTCTCTCAGTTCTATCATCTCCAGATTCAGGATTTTTTCCTGATCCAGTTCAAAACGTACCAGTGTGCGGACTGTTTGAAAACCTTGTTTTCCGGCTGCACCGGGATTGATATGAAGCAACTGGCGTTTTGAATCGAACTTAACCTTGGCAATATGGGAATGTCCGCAAATGAAAAGTTTGGGACGAAATTCATTCAGTTCATTGATAATTTCAGGTGCATAATGACCCGGATAACCACCAATGTGAGTCATTAG
>Ga0172381_10006801_pt1 | contig 11420 bp, 16 predicted proteins | sample Leawel6488metaG_FD_119754 | JGI IMG/M metagenome (GOLD analysis project Ga0172381, IMG submission 119754) | Leachate microbial communities from a municipal landfill in Southern Ontario, Canada - Leachate well 64-88 metaG | ecosystem: Engineered > Solid waste > Landfill > Unclassified | place... | reverse complement strand
AGGAATATTACCGTTTTAATTATGAAAAAATCAATATCATTTGATGTAAATTATCAATATCAATTGTATTTAGAAAGAATGTCCTTAGATGAAAAGACAATGCATCCAATTCAGAAAAAACAACTTAAGGCAACATTCTTTGGAGCCTGGGCGCAACTTCTTATTTTACTAAAAGAAGATCTTGGTCCCATGGAAGACGAAAACAAAGCTATTGATATTTTGCAAAATATGTTAAAACAGATTGCCGAGTATTTTCTTTCAATACTTGATAATTAAAAAATGAAAATTAATCCAAATACTACAGAAGCATATCGTTTATTTCACGAAGGTACTTTATCTTTTGCTCGAGCAGAACGCCAGGGAATTCGTATAGATTTAGAATATGCTGAAAGAAAAAAAGAATTTCTTACTAAAAAAATTGCATACTTAGAAAATAAATTCATTACTTCCACATTTTATAAACATTGGTGTCATTGTATAGGAAATAAGACGCCAAATATTTATTCTCCTCAACAACTTTCTAGTTTTCTATATAAAACAATGAAACTAGAAATTACTAATACTACAAAAAATGGAAATCCATCAATTGATGAAGATACATTAGAACAGTTAAATATTCCTGAACTAAATGATTTATTACAAATTAAAAAACTAAAGAAAATTAAAGATACATATCTCGATGCCTTTATTCGAGAACAGGTGGATGGGTATATTCATCCATCATTCAATTTACATTTGGTTCAAACATATCGAAGCAGTAGTGATAGTCCAAACTTTCAAAATATTCCAGTACGTGATGAAGAAGCCATGCAAATCTGTAGAGGAGTTATTTATCCAAGACCAGGGCATCAATTGTTAGAAGCAGATTTTAAATCAATTGAAGTTGGAGTAAACGCATGTATTAATAAGGATCCTACATTGATTAGATATACTAGTGATCCTAACACTGACATGCACCGAGATATGTCTTATCAAATTTATAAGATTGAAAAAAAGGATCATATTTCTAAAGATGGATATGAAATTTTAAGACAATCAGCAAAGAATAGTTTTGTATTTCCAGAATTCTATGGAAGCTGGTATAAAAATTGTGCCATCGGCTTAGCTTGTAACTGGGGTAAGTTGCCAAGAGATTTATGGAAAACTGGACAAGGAATCGAAATTGGGGAATTAGAATCATTGTTTTTATCAGACTATATGATTTCAAAGGGATTTTATTCTTTAGAAACTTTTGCAAATCATATAAAAGATGTAGAATATGATTTCTGGTTTAATAGATTTAAAACGTATCAAGAATGGAAAGAAAGTCATTGGGCTCAATATCAACGAGATGGATATATTGATTTGCCAACTGGATTTCGTTGTTCTGGAGTAATGACTAAACGTCAAGTAAACAATTATCCTGGACAAGGCAGTGCATCACACTGCTTGTTATGGTCATTCAATCGAATGGATGATATAATTCAGAAAGAAAACTGGGATACAAAACTAGTTGGTCAAATCCATGATTCTGCATTGTTTGATGTACTCCCATCTGAAAAAGATCATGTAATAGAAACAATAAATCAAGTAACTTGTAAAGATTTAGCAAAAGCCTGGCCCTGGATTATTGTTCCATTACGTGCTGATATCAAATTGTGTCCAGTAGATGCCAGTTGGGCACATCTAAAAAAATTATGATTAAATCTGGATAAAAAATATTAAAATTGTATTATAATTAATAAAGTAATAACTAATGAGTTTATATTTGAAATACAGACCTTCTACTTTGGATGAAGTAAAAGGAAATAAAGAAATCGTTGATGTGCTAAAATCAATGTTGGATAAATCAAAAAGAGCAGAATGCCCACATTCTTTCTTATTAACTGGAATGTCCGGTTGTGGGAAAACTACAATTGGTAGAATAATTGGATCTATGTTGAATTGTGTAGGTTCTGATTTTAAAGAAATTGATTCTGGTGATTTCAGAGGAATTGATTCTGTTCGAGATATACGAAGAGGAGCAAACTATTTACCTCAGGAAGGGGACTGTTTAATTTTTCTGATTGATGAGTGTCACAAGATGACTAATGATGCTCAAAGTGCATTGCTTAAGATATTAGAAGATACTCCAGATCATGTTTATTTCATTCTATGTACTACCGATCCACAGAAATTACTACCAACAATTAAAGGTAGATGCAGTTCGTTTGAAGTTCATCCATTAAATGAAACGCAAATGTATGGATTACTACGAAAGGTAGTTAAATTCGAAGGAAAAGAAATAGATAAGATAGTATATGATCAGATTATTCAAGATTCTTTAGGACAAAGTAGAAACGCCTTACAGATTCTTGAACAAGTACTTCATGTACCTGTAGAACAACAATTAGAAATTGCTAAGAAATCAGCAGAAAAACAATCTCAAGTAATTGAACTTTGCCGAGTATTAACAAAACCTAATGTAGATTGGAAAGAAGTTCGATCTATTCTATCTGGATTAAAAGAATCTAAAGAAGAAGATGCTGAAGGTGTTAGAAGAGCAGTACTTGGATACTGTCAAGCAATTCTACTAAAACAAAATAATGATACTGTTGCTGGAACATTAGAAGCATTTATTGATCCATTTTATAATACAGGATTTCCTGGATTAGTTTATGCTTGTTATAGAGTATGTAATTGTAAAAAATAAAATAAAAAAGTTATGAATTACGAAGAGGATATGAAAATTGATGAATCAGCACTTGATGTTGAATGGTTAAATCAATCATCATTGATGATCAAATATGCTAAACTATGTGCTAAAGCACATTTAGATATGGATTTGGAACAAGAAAAACTAAATTTAGTAAAATTTGATTTAGATTATAAAATCAGATTGAACCCTAAAGATTATGGAATTTCATTAGATGTAAAGATAACGGAAGCTGTAATACTTGGCACTACTTTACAACAAGATGAATATCAAGAAGCGAATAAACAGTTTCTTTTACGACGATATGAGTATGAAACAATTAAAGGTGCTGTTACTGCTGTTGAACACAGAAAAACATCATTAGAAAATCTGGTAAAACTTTTTGGACAACAATATTTTGCTGGACCTTCAGTACCAAGAGATCTTTCTAAAGAATGGATTAAAAGACAAACTCAAGAATCTGTTGATGCCGGGGTATCCGATAAACTAAATCGAATAAAATGATATTTCTTACTATTGTTATTCTAGTTTTATTTATTTTTGCCAGTCCATTTGTTGTATATTTTTTTAGTGTCTTACAAATGACGGCATGGATAGATACAGTATTTAAACATCGTAAAACAAATAAATCTCAAAAAGATGGTACAAAAGAGTAGTTTTTTAGGTAAAGTTGCTTCAGATGCTGAAAGGCAAATATCTGGAGCGAAGTATGGGTATCTTAATCTTCCAAAAGGAGTCGGGGTGTATTCTCCTGAACCAGGGACAACTGTAACTATAGACTTTATGCCTTACATAGTAACAGACCCAAAACATCCGGATAGGAATATACAGAAGGAAATTGCAATTCCTAATTCTATCTGGTATAAACGTTCATTCAAAACACACCGTATAGGTGAAGGAACAAACACAGAAACTATAGTCTGCCCAACAAGTTTTGGAAAACCATGCCCTATTTGTGAACACAGGCAGAAAAGGCAAGAAGCCGGGGCAGATAAGAAAGAATTACAGACGATGAATGCTTCAAGACGGAATTTATATATTGTGAATCCATTGGATGATCCAAAATTCACTGTTGATAAGTTCTATGTTTTTGATATTTCTCAATATCTATTTCAAGATGAATTAAATTTAGAATTAAAAGATGATCCTAATCTTGAAATTTTTCCAGATTTACTTGAAGGTAGCAGTTTAAAATGCAGATGGGATTCTGCAACTATGGGTACTGGTAAACCATTTGCAGAAATTGGAAAGATTACATTTGTAAAACGAACTCAACAGTATGAGGAAAGTATTTTACACAGCATGCCTTCTCTTGATTCAATTCTTATTGAAACTTCTTATGAAGAAATTGTAAAGATGTTCTTTGATTTAGATCCAGAAATAGAAACAAATGAACCGGCCATTGAAGTAGGACGAACAGCAAGAAGAATTCCAGAACCAGAACCGGAAGTAGTAACATCCACGAGAAGACAAAGGGCAACACCAGAACCGGAAGTAGTAACATCCACGAGAAGACAAAGGGCAACACCAGAACCGGAAGTAGTAACATCCACGAGAAGACAAAGGGCAACACCAGAACCAACACCAGAACCAGAATTGGCGAATAACAATGAATTATGTATTGCTTGTGAAGGTACTGGAAAAACATCACGTGGAAATGTATGCCCTATCTGTCAAGGTACTGGAATTAAGCCTACGGAAGCAGCAATTTCAGTTACTCAGGCCCCTGTTGTTTCTGCACAATCAAACGGAATGGCTTCAACACGAACGGCTTCAACACGAACAGCAAAACAAGCAGAAACGGATTTATCATGTCCATTCAAACACAAGTTTGGAGTTGATTGTGAACAGTATGATGAATGTGATCGTTGCGATTTATGGGATAAATGTATTGAATTAAAACCGTAAAAATGATTCTGTAGATTGAAAAAATTTGAATTATTATAAAAAGTTAGGATGCTGGCGAAATTGGCAGACGCTATTTCTTGAAAAAGAATACAAGTATTTCGGGTTCGAGTCCCGGGCATCCTACGTTAATTTCATCTAATGAAAAGGAACATTTCTTCAGAAAATACAGCATCTATATTAATTGAACAGATGCATGATCGGGTACAAAATATTCCAAACAAAGAAAATGAATTACTTGGAAATTTTAAAACTATGACTTCTACAGGAAGTACTCTCTTAGATCTTGCCATATCAGGGGGTAGAGTACGTGGAGGTGGACTTCCGGGAGGTATATTAGTTGAGGTATTCGGACCAAATTCATGTGGTAAAACAGCCTTATTACTCGAAATAGGAGGTAATATACAACACGCAGGAGGAGAAACCCAATATCATGATCCAGAAGCCAGATTAGATAATCAGTTTGCTATGATGTTTGGGCATAAGATTGATTCAAAACAATATTGGACACCTGATAAAGTGCCAGAAGTCTTTTCAAAAGTTCGTGAATGGAATCCTAAGAAAGGAGTAGTAAATGGAATATTTGCTGATTCTTTAGCTGCTCTATCGACAGATTTAGAAATGTCTAAAGATGAAGGGGATAAGATGGGTGGACGACGACCTAAAGAATTTAGTGAACAGTTACGAAAGACTTGTCGTATAATAACAAAAGAAAATTATTTGATGGTTTGTAGTAATCAAATTCGTGAAACAATGAATACCTGGGGACCTAAATATTGTGCCCCTGGTGGTATGGCTATGGGGTTCTATTCAAGTCTTAGATTACAAGGAGATAATCCAGAAAAAATTCCAGAAAAACATATAATTAATGGGAAGGAAGTTGTAAGAATTATTGGTGTAAAGACAGAATTTAATGTTATTAAATCAAGCATTTGGAAACCATATCATTCTGCTACAGTATGTATATTATTTGATTATGGAATTGATGATATACGAATGAATTTACAATACTTGAAAGATACTCTTGCAACTACTACATATACTGTAGGTGGAGAAAATCTAAATGTTTCTTTGGAAAAATCAATTGCCCTTGTTGAAAAACGTGGATTAGTTTCTCAACTCAAAGAAGAGGTGATTGATCTTTGGGAAGAAGTTGAATCAAAATTTAATCAGATAAGAATTCCAAAAATAAGATGAAACCAACAATTAAAATAGGCACTTGGTGGTTTTTCCCAAAGCAGGTGGTTGGTATGACAATATTTCCATTTATCTTTATAGATAGAAACTGGGCTAACAAAGTAACTATACAAACTTATAAAGAAACCATCATTCATGAATCTATTCATATTAGGCAGCAATTAGAACTTTTTATCATACCTTTTTATTTTTGGTATGGGATTGAATTTCTAATCAGATGGATAAGTGGAAATAAAAACGCTTATTCCAGTCTTTGTTTTGAACAGGAGGCGAATACAAATGAATGGAATTCTATGTATCTAAAGAAACGTCGATTTTGGGCATTTATTAAATATCTAAAAGTAAAATGATTCGTAATATTACACAAACTATGGTCACTGATTTTTTCAAAGAAGGAACAGTCATGGCATGGGATCCAAGTATAACTGCCTGGGGATGGGTAATTCTTACTTGGGATGGATCTATTATTGATTGTGGATGTATAAAAACTGTTCCAGAAGGAAAGAAATCAAGAATTCGAAAATCTGATGATAGATGTCGTAGAATTACTGAAATTAATATTAAGTTAATAGCTCTTCTTCAAAAATATAATGTTCAATTAATAGTATCCGAAATACAACACGGTAGTCAAAGTGCCGTGGCAGCAACTATGTTGGGAATTACTTTAGGAATTTCTCAAACTATATCTGATTGTTTAGAAATTGCATTCGAAACTTGGTCAGAAGGAGATTCTAAACTTAACTTACTTGGAAAACGTAGTGCAGGAAAAGAAGAAACTATTGATGCTATTGATAAACTGTACTGGGTGAAGTGGACACACACTAAATACATTGATGAGGCAATTGCTGATGCTGTATCTATTTTTCATATAGCCAGAAAAACATCTTCAATCATTAAATTTCATAACAAATAAAATCTATTCAAGAATAAATGAAAACACCTAGGGTTCTTATTCAACCAGATTTTGCTTCAAGATTTACCAATATTTGGATCATTGAAGATAAATTAACTGGATTTACTAACTACAGAATTGACGAGAACGGGAATATAACGGAAGAGGATATCCCAAATAAGGAAGAATTGAATGCTAAACCCTTCTTGAAACTACCAATATGCATGACAGAATTATTGTTTACCACTATAATAGAATATATGAATAAGAGTGGAATCAAAACCAAAGATGAAAATCTTATTGAGGGAAAACTTATTGCCACCGAAAAGCATTTGGAAGATATGCGAGAAATGAGTAAGAAAATGCTGGACGCTTTGATTACACCTTCAATTGAAATAATATCCGAAAACTCAAGTAAAAAATGATTAAACAACTAGTCATTGATAATTTTAAAAGCCATAAACATACTGTTATGGATTTTGTTCCTGGAGTGAATATAATAATAGGAGAAAGTGATAATGGAAAAAGCGCTGTAGTTGGAGCAATGAGATGGGTAATGGAAAATCGACCGGAAGGAGAAGGATTTCGCAGTACTTGGGGTGGAGAAACTGCAGTAACTATACATAATGATACTACAACTATTACTCGTGGAAAAGGGAAAGAAAATTATTATGATGTTTCCGGAATTCATTTTACAGCATTTGGTACTGATGTACCTCAAGAAGTTTCTTCAGCGTTAAATCTTTTACCAGTTAATTTACAAACCCAGTTTAAACAACACTATCTATTAACAGAAACTGCTGGAAAAGTAGCTGCTCATTTCAATAAGATTGCTCATATTGATCTAATTGATAAAAGTATAGAAAAAGTAAATTCTTGGATTAAATCGTTAGATAACAAGATTACTACAGATACTGAATCTATGGTTTCTAATAGGAAAAAACTAACTCAGTACGATTATTTAGAAACAATGGAAATTGATTTGGAGGTATTAGAGCAGTTAGAACAAGATATACAAACAAAATATCGTAGTTATAGGAAGCTGCAATCATACATTTCCCAAATTGAAGTAACTGAACACGAAATTGAGATATTTAAACACGAAACTAAAAAAGAAAAAGATGTAGAAAATCTATTAATCTTATATAAATCTTGGGAAGATCAACAAGATCAATCTCTTCAATTAGCATCATTGATTATTCGTATTGAACGAACAGAACAAGATATTAATGAATATCATAAGTTAACAATTTTAGAAACTGTGTTAAATCCAGTAATAGATTTACAATTACTGGTAGAAGAAAATCTAAAAATTAAAAATAGATTATATCAACTCGTTGTTTCTATAAACATGATACAAACAGAGATAAAAAATTCATCACAAGAAATTATAAGATTACAAAAAGAATTCAATACAGAAATGCCAGATATATGTCCACTTTGTGATACACCAATACTAAATAAACATGAACATATTTAAATCAAGATCAGTAATATATCAATTTGCTCATTGGTTGTTTTTAATTTCAATAGCAATTGTTATGATTGCTGGATGCCCATTCATCCCATTTATCCTGGCTATATTTATTAATCTTACAATATACTGGATTTGGTTGGGTGTAGATATTGTACTAACTAGTATTATTCTTTGGTCATTATGTTATACGTCTGCTAAGAGTGATAAACATGAAGAATCATCTTGTAATGATTGTCATGAATGTGAATAATGTTTTTAACTTAATTTAACATCGAAATTTTAGTATGTAAAAAGAATATGCTCAATTATATAAATAGAATATATTCTATCAGCATATCAAAGAAAAACATGGAATTATGGAACGAATAAGTCCTTTAGGATATCCTAATCTTATATTATGTAGTGATATTCATTTACGTGAAGATATTCCAATCTGTAGAATAGATAATTATTGGGAAGCCCAATGGAAAAAAATTGATTTTATATCTAATCTACAAAAAAAATATAACTGCCCAGTTTTACATGGTGGAGATTTATTTGATCACTGGAAACCCAGTCCAAACTTATTACGTGAAACTATTTTGCATTTACCTGATCAATTCTATACTATATATGGGCAACATGATTTACCACAACATAGTTTAGAATTAGTGGATAAATGTGGTATTAACGTTTTAGAAGCTGCTGGTAAATTACAAATTCTTGATGGAACTCATTGGGGGGAATTACCTAAGAAAGAATCACTTTTTATAAAAATACCTGATCATTCAAATCAAATGGATGTTAAAGAATCTTGTGATAAAAAATATATACCAAAAAGAATAATTAATGTTTTACTTTGGCATGTTATGAATTATGTAGGACAAAAACCATGGCCAGGATGCACTGATTCTTCAGCAATAAAACTATTACAAAAATATCCTCAATTTAATTTAATTCTAACTGGAGATAATCATAAACCATTTGTTGAAACTTTTGATGGGAGGTTGTTAGTGAATCCAGGGTCTATGATGCGTATGGATGCTGATCAAATGGATTTTAAACCAAGAGTATATCTTTGGTATGCTGAAACAAATACTGTTTCCGCAGTATATTTACCTATTCAAGAAGGTGCAGTAAGTAGAGAGCATCTTGAAAAGATAACACAACGGGAAGGAAGAATTGATGCTTATGTAAGTAAACTTGATTTAGAATGGAAAAGTTCATTGAATTACGAAGATAATATCAAGATACTTCTACAGAAGAATCATGTGCGTGAATCTGTAAAAACTATCATATATAAGGCTATAGATCAAGAAAGTTGAATAAAAATAAAAATTATTGTATTATGAATATAGATAGTAAAAAATCGAAAACAATGGAATGGATGAAACATAGTGCTTTGGGATACAATAAAAAATTAGATTCAAAATTTTTAGATGATAGAACACCTACTCAATTATTAAAACTAGTACATCCATTGGATAGAAAAGATTTTGCTATGGCATTAAAACGAGAAGGATTGGTTACTGATGATGAAATATATCAATATCTAATATCTTGATTGTATGAAATTAAATCGCAAATCAATTGGTATAGAAAAGGAAAAACAATATTACGATGTTGCAGTACGAAGGCTTTCTTTGTATTGTGGCTAACGGTTCGTGTATGGGTAGTGTGGGAATACGAAGCACTACCATGTCAAGATAGTAAAAACTTAAATACGAGAACAAATGATTGAACAACCACAAAGCCCCACATTACCTATACACGGTGTTACCAGCAGTGTTTTTTGTTCCGATAATTTGGAGCTAATGAAAACAATTGAAAGTAATACAATAGACTTGATTTATTGTGATATACTTTACGGAACTGGTAGAAAGTTTACGGACTATCAAGATTTAAAGCCGATACGTAGTGAAATTGAAACCCACTACATACCACGAATTAAAGAAATGCACAGAATACTAAAACCAACAGGTAGCATTTATTTACAAATGGACACTAAAATAAACCATTGGATGCGGTGTATTATGGATGATATTTTTGGATACGATAAATTTAGAAACGAAATAAGTTGGTGGTATAAAAGATGGTCAAATATTTCATTTGGTTTTCAAAAAATGCACGATGTAATCCTATTCTATTCAAAAGATAAATCAAAATTTAATATTCAATATCAGGATTATTCAAAGCCAAATGAAATTGAAGATACTGTTAGAGGTGTGATTGATGGAAAATTAGTAAGGTTGAAAAACGAAGATGGAAGTTATAAGAAACGTGAAAATGAAAATAAGGGAGTGCCATTACACGATATTTGGGAAATACAACATATACAACCAACCGCAAAAGAAAGATTAGGATACGATACGCAAAAACCAAAAGCATTAATTGAACGAATAATAAAAGCAAGTAGCAATGAAGGCGATTTAGTTGCTGACTTTTATTTAGGTAGTGGAACGACTGCCGAAGTATGCAAAGATTTAAACCGCAATTTTATCGGCTGTGATATTAATCCGAGAGCTATTGAAATTACGCTCCAAAGATTGAACGATGCACTGTCTTAACATTGCTGGTAACAAGTATATATCCGAAAGTTTTCGCCTATCATTTTAAATACATTACAATAAAAATATCATAATTATTCAAAAACGAATAGCCATGAGCAAAACCAATGAAGAGATAGATCAAGACAATAGATGTCTTGAAAAAGCGCGAAAGAAAGTGGCATCTTTGAAAACGGCAGCACATTACCATGACTCTAAAAGTGCTTGTTGTTTGAGCTGTGAGCACTCTGATAAAGATTGTATAGAAGACAATCTACAATGTGATTTATTGAGCAATTACGACTGGTCTGTCGGCGATGTGAATGAATTGGCTATATGTGATAATTTTAAATGGAGAAACCAATGAGTAAAACAATCAAATCATTGCAGATTGGAGATTTAGTCTATGTTCCGACTGTAGATGAAATCCTAAGTTATCCAGTTATAAGACTGGAATTAGAGGACAATGAGAAGATGAGAATTAGAGGAGCTGTAAGTACCGATAACCATTGTCTCCCCAATTGGTCACAGACTACATGGCGTTCTGAATCTGGTCGTACTGTATGCGTTAATTTGGATAAAGCCTTGACTATTCAGCATAAGATGCGTGTAGAAGCACTCCAAGTACGTGTTAAAGACTTGAATAAAAAAGTAGATGAATTAACTAACAAAATGTTAGAATGGTTTGCTCCTAACCCAGCAGAAGAAGATGAGGGGAAAGATGAGATCCCGGATGATACAAATACACTT
>Ga0172381_10006800_pt1 | contig 11420 bp, 9 predicted proteins | sample Leawel6488metaG_FD_119754 | JGI IMG/M metagenome (GOLD analysis project Ga0172381, IMG submission 119754) | Leachate microbial communities from a municipal landfill in Southern Ontario, Canada - Leachate well 64-88 metaG | ecosystem: Engineered > Solid waste > Landfill > Unclassified | place... | reverse complement strand
TCTTGAGGATTTTTAAAAGAAAAAGCCTGATTAGGATCCTTGTCATAAGCTCCTATCCCTCCATAATTATATCTTTCCTTTGCAAAAGAAGATTTTCCCCTATCACTTTCTAAGGCTTTTTGACCAATAATTGCTGCTCTATCATATCCACCTTCCTTAGCTTTGATTGCAAAAAACGTTTTAAGTTCTTCCCATGTTGGATTTTGAGACATTGGAGTTTGAGTTGGAATAGCTGTAGGAACTAATCGCTTATTAGTATTAGATGCAACAACATTGGCAGTTTTAACGCGATTGGAGGTTGATGTTGGAGTCTCAATTATACCTTTATAAACATACTGATCATTTCTAGGACTATTTCTGATTAGTCCAGCGGATTGCGCCTGTCTATTTTGGGAAATTAACTGATCTCTTTTAGTTTGTTGATCAGCTAATGTCTTAAATTTTTGTGTTTGAGGCCCATTATAATAATAAGACGCATCATTAATCGTCCCGATAACTGGATTTGCTACTTGTTTAAATATGTCAATTACACGGTCAAGCGCGGATATTTTTTGATTGTAAGCCATATTAAGCAATACTTCCTAAATTTTTAATTCTAGTAATTGGTTTTCTAATCTTAGTACTAATTTTAGTTGCATTAGGAGTATATTTTTTTACAACTGTTTTAGGTATTTTTACGCTTACCTTTGCATAGGCCGATGTACCAAGTGGCGCAATTTTTAGTTTAGTTGGTTTTATTGATACCTTATTTGTAGAGCTACTTTTGAAAGATGGAACTGTAAATTTAACAAGGTTTGATTTTTTTGCCTTTCCTGGAGTTACTTTAAACTGTCCAGTTTTATTATCCCAATTAATATTTTTAAGTGAGGTTGCCAAATCATCACTAATAACACCCTCATCATTTAATTTACCTATCAAAGTATCAGTAAGTAATGCCTTACGAGTTCCTTCAGATATTCTACGATATGAAATTAATGTTTCAAGTAGATTGTCTTCTGATAAATTAGCAATGCCGTTTTTAATTTCCTCAAGTTGAATATCATCTGATAACCCAGTTTTAATATCATAAGTTGCATCTTCCATGTCTATATTTAATCTTTTCATTTCTGATTGAATATAATCAGTATCAACACCTCTTGATGTAATAATTTTATCAATATATTTATATTCTGCTGATCTTTTAAGTAGTTTTTGACTGGTTGGTGATAATTTTTTGGCTTCCTCATCATCTATTTCTGGTTTTATAGTTTTAACAGTTCCAGAAGTCTCATCCCAATAAATATATTTACCATTTATGGCTTTTGGCTCATGATCAATAACAACCTGATTTCTTGCAACGTCTTCCGTTAAGTCGATTTGTTTTTTATCTATTTTTTTCTGACCAACCGTTGTACTTACTAATCCTTTTTTAGCTTGTTGCTCGGCTTGAGTCCTTCTCTGGTTAATAATTTTATTTTGATTAGAACGCGCAACCATCAAATCTAAGATTCCTTGTTGTTTTTTATCAATAGGACTTGTTTTTATTGGTGAAAAAGCGTTAAATATCCTATTTTTATTTTCAATAGGTTGTCCATATTCATCCAGTCTTTGAGGTACACCAGTTGAAAGTCCTGGAAGACCTGCTTGTATATTTTGTACTACTCTAGTTAGTATGTCAGTTCCTGTCTCTGGAGATCTTTGATATTTATCAATAATTCGAGTTATCCATCCTTGTAGAGCCCTAAATGGTACCATTTGAGATGGATAATTAGAAATAAGGCTTGGAAGAGCCTCAATATCACCGTTGGTTAAATTAGAAAAATCTGAAAGATTTTTGAAGTAGGTTTGATCAGCAATATATTTCATTGTTCCAGCCATTCCCGCCATAATTGTGCCCACCTGATCCTCACTAATTTTATTATCTTTCCATGCCTGATAAACAGCCGCCACCATTCCTAGTTGAAAACCAATTAATGGATGAAGTCTGGAGAATTGAATATTTTGACGTCCTGATGGAGTATCTATGTCAATTGACCATGGCAAAATACCAGCAGCGCGTTGTGCTTTGCGTTTTGATGCGTCTGTTGGTTCCCATGCGTGAATTCTATCTCCTATTGCAAAAACAGTTCCGATTAATGTGACAACTCCTCCCATAATCATTTTTGCCGCGGCGGAAATTTTATCCTTGTTGTTAATTAAATTAACTGATCCAAGAATTGGATTTGCCTCAACCCCTGCTTTTGCTAAGTTCGTACCAATATTAATAAAAGGAAATGACATTTTGGCCGCAATTCTAAATAGAGGATTTTTTGAGTAGGTAGCGTTTTTAATCCACATTCCTCCAGCTCCAAGAGCATTGGTTAAAATACCTTCCTGTGGTAAATCTAGAGGAGATCTAAAAAGTAATCCCTCTGCTTCTTTATCTATTTTAGACGCAAGACCTGTTACCTTTATTCCTTTAGTTTGTCTATATTTATATGCTGATTCTAATCCTGAAGATGTAAGTGTTTTAAAAAATTGATCCATTCCCTCAAGCGCCAACATGATAGAATCAAAAGATTTTTCTATTCCTTGTTTTAGTCCTTGACCAGTATATAATGAGACAGATCTAATATCTGGATTTTCATTCATTTTTGTATTTTTAAAAGTATCAAGCAGTTTTTGATAGGCGTCAGTAAATGCCTGCTTATTATAATAACCTTTACCATAAGCTAATCCTTCTCCTGCGAATCTGGTACGAGCCCTTTTTCCTCCAGATAATCCAGTTAAAAAAGAATCAATAGTTCCCTCAATTGTTTTTTGAATTGGAGTTAAAAGACCCGTTCCTTGCCAGTTTGAGCTAATGTTTATTAGATGAGTGTTAGGGCTAGACAACATTGAACTATAACGTAATTTATCCAAAAACTCTCCCGTGGTTGGTTTGACAAAGGTTCTATAAAACTCTGTTACTTGTTCTTTGCTATTCCAGTCAACATTTTTAGCCGCATTAAGTATTTTGTCCTCATCATCAACTACATTAAGAATTTTATTAATAAGATATGTTTTAAGTTTTCCTTCAGAGGATATAGGATCAACATTTATACTACGTTTTTGTAAAAGACGTGCGGTATTTTCTCCAAATGTTTTATCTGCTTTTATAGCTTGAATAAATTCCTTATCTACTGTTCCAGCCTCAGCCATTTGAGCAATTTTTTGTCTTAATCTAAGTTGGCTTGCCGCTAACTCCTCTGTTTTTTGTCTTCCGATTGTTTTAATTAAATCATCTGATGTTAGTTTAGCTGTTTGAATAACTTCTGCATCTGTGAGAGGTTTCCCAACAGTTGCCTCAATTTCTGGTTTCATTGTATTTAATTCATCTACTATTCTTTTCTTTCCTTCAGCCGATATATTCATCCTTTCAATATTATAAAAAGGATCTTGAGGATTAAGGGGCGTGTAATTTATAGACTTATTCTTATTATTTAATTCATCCAACATTCTTTGTTTTTCAGCAGGAGAAAAAGTTGTTTTTACTAATTTAGATGCAGAATTTGTAAAGTTTTGAGTAATCTTATTTGTAGGAATACTTCCTTCTTGTGGAGGAGCCACATCAATAGTTTTAGGAGCACTTGGTATCTGTATTTGACTCACTACCTTTATTGTTGCTGGATTTGTATAATCTCCACCTTCAGATGTCATTGCTTGTTGTTTAATATAGTTTCTAACTTTTTGTCCTTGAATGTTAATATCTTGATCTGTAAATCCAAGACCTTTTAAAAAAGATCTATATTCAGTATCAAGTCTAGATGGTGTTTTTTGTGCGGTTATATACAAAGCCTTATCCACATCATTGGCAAATTCTGGAATAAAAGCTTTTGATCCATAATTATATCTTGGTTTTGCTCTAGCAAGATTTGATGGTAATTGAGCCGAAGTATTAATCTCAGTAGTTGCTGACAACTCTGGAACTATATTTTTAGATGAAATTACTTTCCCTTTTATTATATTTGGCGCAAGAGCGCTTTTTTCTGGTCCTAATTCTTTCATTCCGCCCATCATTAATGCAAAACTTAATGCCTCATTTTGAGCATTGGCACTTATTTCCTTTAATTGTTGTTTAGTAACATTTCCTGTAACCAAATCCTTAATAGATATTTTTGGTCCTAATTGACTTTTTGAAATAAGGCCTTGAGGAATCAATCTTTGATTTTCAGGCGCTGATGGGTTATAAACATATTGTTTGACTAAATTTTTTCCCACAATTCCTAAATCTTTACCCATGCTTTTAACCACTCTGGTTGCAAATTCCTGTGGTGTTTTTATATTTTGAGACGCAAGACTCGCTTTTGCTGTTTTAATAGGATGAGATATAGCTTGTGCTGCTGGTTCATAAGTAAGTAGCGCCTGTGCTTTTCTTGGATTTTGTTGAGCAAAATTACTAATCGATTGTTGCGCGGATTTTATTGGAACAAATTTATTATTTTGAAAAATCCCACTATTATCACTAAGTTTATTTTGAACATCGTTTCTAAGTCCAGATATTGCTCCTCTAATTTTATCTAGTAGGTTGAATGCCATTTTGTTGATTTGAATTTAAATAATCTTGTAAATATGGTTTATTATCATAATTAAATCTATCTGGCTCAGCAAATACAGATTTGATTGTGTCAATAAAATTTTGAGGTGTTGCATTTGGAACAACATTCTTAAATATATGCCAATAATAAGCAGAAGGCAAATCCTTTTCAGCAAACATCTCCTCCACCACTCCAGCGAGAGCTCCTCCTCTATTAACATCAGCACTTCGCGCTTTCATATAATCTTTTCCCCATCTTTGTATATATCCCTCGACTTTTTTTTGATTAATTGGTTTATATTCTTTGGTTGATAAAAGTCTTGGTGCTTGATGAAGTAATTCATGTTGAATAACTTCTTCTAGTTGAGTATCAGGAATTTTAACACTTTGTTGTTTTACAGAATCTTCTCTAACAACTTCTCTTGGTTGATCTTTTAATTTTTCATTAATTATAATCTGTCGATTGGGTGTTCCAGGAGCTTCTGACATTCCAGAAAATTTTTCTTCTGATCCTCTATAAGAAATTGGAATATCTGATAAATAAGCGCGAGTAGCTTCTGTTATATTTGGATTAGATAAAACTTTTTGTTTAAATTTTTCTAAAACAGGATCTGATTCTGGATTAGACACATACGCGTCTGGTTGTTGCGCTAATTGAGCAGAAGATTCATGATATTTAGCATCTTGTGCCCATGGCATATATATTGAGTCGTTTGTCTCAGATCGATCTATTGGAGAAAACATTTTATTATACATTTCCTCTTCTTTCTTATCTTGTATATCTAATTGTTGAGACGTGACTGGCTTCATTCTAGATTTTTGAGTGTTTAAATTATAGCGTGCAATATTTGTAGGTGCGTCTTTTACAAGATTAATGGTGTTTTTAATAGGATTTTTTGTCCAATCTTGAATGCCTTGTTGGGCAGATTTAACAAAGTTTTGAATAATGGGAGATTGTTTTTCTTGAAGATTGTTTACTTTATAATTAAGACTTTTTGTTTTAGTTTGATTTCCAGGATTACTAATAACTCCATTTACAGTGGTTGTTGCCTGTTTAACAAAATTAGCAACAGGAGAGGTGATTTGAGTAATATTTTTACCCACATCAGAAACAGTATTTGATAAGTTAGAACGAAATTGAGTTAAAGCCTGATCTAAAGCTGAATTTGCCATTTTTCATTTTTTAAGCTGATATTAAATTACCTAAATCATCATATTTATATGATTTTACCGTATATGGGGTTGTTGTTGACGCGGTTGTTCCAGTAGTATTACTTGAAAGAGTAACTCCATAACTATCAAGAACTGCTTTTATTTCCGCTGGAGTAAAGGCGCGACCAGCAACTGTTTGCATGTTATTTAATGCAGTAGTTGCGAGTTGTTGTCTAAATTGGGTTGCTTGATTTGCAATTTCTCTTGCACTAGCAATTGTTGATTGAATAGCTTGTAATCTTGCATTGGCTTTATTTGTTCCAATATCTGCTTTAGCTACTGCTATCGTATTAAGTCTATCTTGTAAATCTTTCTTTAATGCAGAAACAGCCTCATTTTTATATTGATCAAGATCATCCATCTTTTTTTGAGTATATGTTTTGATCTTTCCAAACTCAGTTGCAAATTGTTGATTTACATTAATTCCCTCCTGATTGATTCCACCTTGTTGTCTATAATATTCTTGAGCTGCTAATTCTCCCACAGCTCCACCAGTTGATGATCCAAGACCAAATCTAGCCATATTTTGTTGCCTCATGGCGTTATATGATCTAATTGCATCCTCAAGAGCGCTAGTAATTTTTTGATTTTGAAGTGTTTGTTGTTGTTCTACATCAGTAGTCAATTGGTTACCCTCTGTTGTAGCCGCGCTTTTTTGTCCCGCTACCTTTGACTCAAGATTCTTAATATCTTCAGGATACATGGCATTTAAATTTTGTTCTTGTGTATTAAGTACTCCTAACCCCTCGTCATAGGCTGAATTAATGGCGTCTAACATTGCACTTTGTCCACTACTTGCATCCTCATTAAGCATTCCTAAAGCTCTAAGAGTATTAATGTCTAGTCCAGCTTTTAAAGCATCTGAAGCCGTATATTTACCACCTCCTCCATTATTCTTGGTATTATTATTGGGAGTATTTGTTGTAGTAGTAATTTTTTTATCACTTGTACCTAAAACATCAGTTGAGGGAATATAGGCTTGACCAAATGGGGTTGATTGAGTACTTCCTCCATTTTGTGAAACTAACTGTTCTGGAGAACCGCCAGACAATGCTCCATTTTCTGCTTGTGAGTGTTGGGCTGGATTATATGCTCCTATTTGTGTTCCTAATATACTACTAAGAGCCTCACTAATACCCAAGTCGATTGGCGATTGCCAACTTGTTCCTGCTGTAACTGCCATATTTGAAATATATAGACTAATATGATATAATTAGTCTATGAAAATATTAATAACCTTATTATTTTTTTTTAACTTATGTGTTAACTCTTTATTTCTAAAAAGTTATTTTATTAAACCTAAAAAAGATTCTATTATTACTTCTTATAAATTTAATGAAAAACAAGTTGAATACTTATTACAAAAAAGACAAATATCGCTTAAAAAACCTCTTTATATAGAATCACAATTTCTTTGTGACATGGCTTCGATTCGCTTAGAAGAAATCCAAATTAATTGGTCACATGAGGGTTTTTCTGCTAAGAGATTTTGTCCTAAAGATTGTATTATTGGCGAAAACCTAGCTCGTGGATACTTAACCGAATCTATGATTATCGTGGCTTGGGAAAATTCACCTAGTCATCTATATGAGTTAAATTATCCATATAAATATTTTTGTGTTAAATCTCAAAACAATTATACGGTTTTAACTCTTGGAAATTATTAAAGAGCATAAAAAAACCCGCCCTATTTATTAATAATTGGCGGGGTAATCACATTGATTGTGAACTATCCTTATTTCTATAACTAAAACTATCTAACTAAAAATCACTTGTCAAGTGTATTTTTACTAAGTTGTCTCTTGCAACATTCCTTGATCTTGAGGAATTTGTTGTGTTAATTCTTGTTGTTCTTTCGCAATCAATTTACTTAATAATTGCATTATTGACCTTCCAATAGAGATATTTTGAGAATCATCTTCGGCCACCACATATTCGTTAAGAGATTTAAGAGCCATTAAAAGAAATTTTGTGTTTCCCGCTCCTTCTCCTGGTTTTAATTGATTTTCTGGTTGATCCTGTTCTTGTCCTGGTACTTGAGAAGTTTGTGTTGGTTGTGCTTGTTGTTCTTCTTGAGCCTTTCTTTCTTGAAGTCTCGCAATTATATTAGCAAACGGTGATTGTGATTGGTTTGGATCCATAAATATAAAAAAACCGCCCTTCTTACTAATCGATTAGGCGGTTATACGATCTTACTGATCGAAAAAATAACTTAATTTAAATATATGTAACTAAAAAATATTTGTCAAGAGCATTTTAATTACATTATGTTAAAAAGAAACATACCTCCAGCCGCGGCTTTTTGATATTGTATAAAGGCCACCGTTCTATATGATGGCTCATTTGATGATGAGTCTCCAGTTGTTGCTGCGTTAGAATAAGTTGCTGTTGCCCCATCCGTTGTTACTGTATGTTCTCCTTTATTTATTGCTGTTACTCCTACACCGCTACCATTAGAAAATGTCTGAGCTTCAGCATTATGTGCGCTAATGGAAGCTTTTGTATGAGTGTGAGATGATGATGTGTGGGTATGATTTTGTGATCCGTGAGTGTGAGTATTTGATCCTCCCGTATCTCCTATTTCGGAAACAGAGTTTCCAATTTTTAAATATTTATCCCTCATATCAGTTGTTCCATTACTTCCATCCATTAATACCCAACCAGCAGGAACTGCTCCTGTTGTTCCAAGCCATAAACCAATCAATCCTTTTGCTTGAAGTCCTCCCGCGGCCTTTTTGATTAATGTTAATTTCTTATATGCTGGCTCAACCGTCTCGGTAGTTGTTAAAGAAACACTACCACTTAACGTTTCGGTTGTATTATTAAACGTAATGGCATGGGTGTGATATTTAGAAGATGCTCCACTTCCAGATTGAGATCCCTCATCATTTGCATATCCAGTTGCGGCTCCTGTGGTTGATGCATTATGACCGTGAGCCGAGACTACATGAGTATGAGTCAAGGTATGAATATTAGTTGAAGATCCACCCGTTGTTCCTGCATCCGCTCCAGTTCCAGAACCTTTTAAAAATTTATTTCTTGTTGCTGTCACCTCATTCCAGTTTGATGGAATAGTGGTTGACCCACCAAATCCTCCCCATAGGGCACATATATTATCAGCCAAACTCGCCCCAGCAGATGCCTTAATAAAAATAACATTATAATAATCAGGATCATTAGAAACTGAGTCATAAGTTGAGGTAACAGAAGATAGCCCTCCGCCCGTTGATGTCCCAGTTGTGCCCGTATGATAATGAGTATAATTTATTGTATCTGCTCCACCCGCTGCTGTATTATATGAATTATCACTAATGGTAGACGTTGTATAGGTATGAGTGTGTGAGGTTAATGTGTGGGAGTGGGCACTTGATGTGTGAGTGTGGGCAGATGTTCCTCCAGTATTATTTGGAGTCACAGAAGCTCCCCACGCTTTTGGATAAAGACCATCAAGGGTAGTTTCACGGCTCCAACCACTAGGGATGGTAGCGTTAGTACTGTCCCAAATAAGAATTACATTTTGGGGTAAACCTGCCATAATTACTTTTCAATAACTGTTGATACGCGATAAAAGGGCTTTTTAAGATATTTTTTAGATTTAGTTATTGCTTCTTTTTCAGTTTTGGAAAAAACTTCAAAAGTAACAACCTTTTCTAAACCACCACCTTCTATCTCCTTATCATATCCTTGCACTATAAAAATAGTTTTCATATTTTTTAAATAATTAATAATTAAACGTTTTGGCCAACAATAAATCCTTGATAAGTATTTGTTCCTGTTACTCTAAACATAAAAACATCCGCTTTATTTAAAGTAGTTGTTAATATTGGAGTATTTCCTCCGTCCCAACTAATACCTGCAAACCAAGTTACGGTTCTTGAACCCACTCCATCTTGTAAGATTCTTACTACAAAATAATCCCCAACCGTTGCATTACTGATAGCGATTGTAATGTTGCCCGCTGGCATCGTGATAAAATGAACGTTTCCATTGGCTAAATCTAAAGTAGCCGTTGCTCCTGCATTAGGGGTGTAAGTATTAATTGTATGTAAAATTAAGAACTTTTTATGGGTTCCAGCACTATCATGTCCAATAGCAAGTGATGCTAATAAATTATTCCAATGATCAACGGTAAGCGTTTCTTTAACCTCTGCCTCGTCGTTGTGTACTTTAGCAGTTTCTCCTCCCAATCCCCTAGTTACACCCGTTAAAGTTTTAGTACTAATATCCGTATAACTGATGAATTCGCGATATGTAAAACCACGATTTCCGTCAATTAATAAAATACCCGCGCTCGCTAATCCTGTAACCGAATTCAAGGTAATAGTATTAGCATTGGCGGTTATGCTTCCATCTAAAGTGGTTTTAAATTGATTTGCTGTTCCAATATTGATAAGTTGAGCGATAACTGTCATATTTTAAATATTTTGGCCTGCTACAAAGCCATCAAACGCATTATCCGCCGTACAAATAAATGTAAAAATATCTTTTTTTGATCCCGTTGTGGTTAATGTTGGAGCGTTGCCATCAGCCCATTTAATTGTAGAAAACCATGTTACTGTTCTTGAACCGACAGCATCCTGTACAATCTCAACCGAAAATATTTGTCCCGCGGTTTCATTTGCTATTGCAATTGTTATATTTCCAGCGGGCATTGTAATTGAGTGAAGATTTCCTAACGACAAATCAAGAGTAGCTGTTCCTCCAGCGGCTGGTTCAGATGTTTGAACATCGTGGAGTATTGTAAAAGCCTTGTGAGTTCCATTACTATTATGTCCTACAGCAATAGATGCAAGTAGATCGTTCCAATGATCAATGGTAATAATTTCCTCTACTAAAGCTCCAGAATTATGAGGCTGAGCAGTTGATCCTCCAAGTCCTCTTACCACTCCAGTTAGGGTACGGGTAGATATTCCAGCAAAAAAGAAATATTCTCTTAATGTAGGAGTGGAGGTTGAACCATTAGTTCTATCAATACACAAAACTCCAGGAGCTTGTAAACCTGTTACTGTTGTAAGTAATATGGAATCGTCCCCCAAAGCAACATTACCATCAAGAGTTGTTGAAAAGGCGTTTGATGTTCCAATCGAAAGTCTTCGAGCCGTTGTCATATAAAAAAATAACTAATAAAATCCAAAAAAAATCCCGCTCTCAATAATTGATTAGCGGGAAATCGTATTTTTTACGCAATATCCTTATGTAAATTTAATCTATCTGACTATTTTTAAGATGTCAAGAGGAATAGGTTTTAATATATTCTATCTTAGTTTTTAATAATTCTATATTATCTGTAATTTTTGTTCCCGTATTACATCCTCGACAAAGTAGCATCCTTATTTCTTGATTTTTGTGATCATGATCAATGTGTAATTTATGATGATTTTCTTTTTCCTGACAAATCGCACATTTATAATCCTGCCATTCAAGCATGTCTGAAACTGAAACTTTAAATTTTTTATTACTATAAATATCTCTACCGTGTAGAGAATTATGATATTGATTATTATATTTTGGATTTCTTTTTTTCCATTTTCTGTTTTGTTCTCTAATTTTTTTTAAATTTGTTTTATAATAGTCTTTATTATATTTGGGATGATTTTTATAAAATCTAATATGTCTTTTTTTTTCTTTTTCTGGATTTAGTTTACGGTAATTTTTATATTTTAGTTTTAATTTA
>Ga0172381_10006798_pt1 | contig 11422 bp, 15 predicted proteins | sample Leawel6488metaG_FD_119754 | JGI IMG/M metagenome (GOLD analysis project Ga0172381, IMG submission 119754) | Leachate microbial communities from a municipal landfill in Southern Ontario, Canada - Leachate well 64-88 metaG | ecosystem: Engineered > Solid waste > Landfill > Unclassified | place... | reverse complement strand
ATCATTTGGTTGCGTTCGTATACTCGGACAAATCTAGCATGATCTCCTAAGCATCGTTGTAATGCCATTTCCATAGCGAGAGTGGTCTTACCCCACTGTACTCCAACGACTACGAGTTTCTTCGTAGCTTTATCTTCTAGGACAGCTTTCTGCCCAGAATGTAGTTCTATCATACTCTCCTCATGAACATTGTCTTGAACATCTCCCAGAGGGATAAGTGTAGAATCGGTTTTGCATGACACCTCAGACACTCTAGGGTGATCTTATGTAGGGAGATGTCTATTGTAAACTTATTCTCTTTGCAGATTGGGCACTTGACGATCATCATTATCTCCCCCAACTCAAGATAACTATAGATACTCCAACAATAAGTAATATGTATCCGATTACGAGCTGGGTATTGTCAGACATCAGCTACACCCACTCCATCCACAATCTGGACATGTACCATTTGCACATCCTCTCCCAAAGTCAAGCTTAGCTTTACATACTGGGCAGAAATGATCATCACATATGACTGTCATACGCTTGATCGTTTCTAATGGTGTTACCTTAACATCGACGAAGTCGTCATGCTCCATCTTGATGCATCTCGCAATGATATCCGAACACGACTTCCCCTGGGAACTTGGATTCTTCATTGCGTTGAAGCACTTGACCTTTCCAAGGAACCTACAAATATCATCAACTGGAATATTCTTCTGTAACATCAGAGAGATTCCTCGACCAGTGCTTTCATTATTCGCAGAACACCCTCCATCCGTAAGAACGAATACATGTTCGAGGTTCTGCATTTTATCATCACGCTCTGCTATGATTACCCAGCAGAATCCACAACCAGAGTTCATCTTGTAGACATGTGCGGGGTATCTCTCGATGCCCTCTCGAACATTTGTAGGAAGAGGAGATACTACACCAGTTTCTGCTTCATGTATCTGACGAAGTGCTTGCTCATCCCTGGATCCATCCCGATAGATGGTTACGCCCTTGAGACCCCTATCAAAAGCTTCCCTATATACGAAGCTCACGGTATCAGGTGTCGCATCTTTGCGAAGGTTGACTGTCTTGGATACAGCGTTGTCGATATTCTTCTGCCAAGCTTGAACATGTGCAAGATGCCAACATGGAGAAATGTTTAACGCAGTATCACCCATGAGAGTCGACCCTTTTACCATCTTCCACAGCGGATGAAGAATAACCTCCTCACCCTGTTCAGTCTTTCTGGTTATCTTCCAATCGTAGATTGGTTCGATGCCAGAAGAACATCCTGCAAGGAAACTTAGTGTTCCGGTCGGTGCGATCGTGGTGGTAGTAGCATTCCTCATGCCTCCGTTACATGTAAAGATCGAACAGTCGATAGCTTCGAAGCTTGTCCATGTTGCAGATAATATGTGGCTCTCATCTCTGGATGTTTCTTTAAGAATCTGTCCAAGCTCCTCTGCGAGCCTCAGCGCATCATCCGATTTCCATGGATATCCCATCAGGATGAGTGTATCTGCCCATCCCATAACACCGAGGCCGATCTTTCGAGTTCGCTTCGTCTCCCTGTCGATATCCTCAGTTGGGAAGACATTCCGATCGATGATCGCATCAAGGAATCTCACTGCGATCCTGATAACATTCCTGTATCTATCAGTAGCAAAATTTCTATCCTTGACGAACTTAGACAGATTAATCGAGCCAAGATTACAGCTTTCGTTCTCGCGAAGTGGTTGCTCACCACACGGATTCGTGCAGGTCATTAAACCAAGTCCTGGAACTGTATTCCCCGCATTGATTGCATCCTGGAAGATTAACCCCGGACTACCAGTTTCCCACGCGCGCTTGCAGATTGCATCCCAGATAACGCTAGCGGGTATGGTCCTAATGAGATCAGTCACTGGATGAAGGCATCTGACATCACCACCCTTCTCGAGGATGTCGAAGAACTTACTATCAACGACGATCGAAGTGTTGAAATGACCAAGTCTTCCCTTGTCTCCACTGATCTCGATGAACTCCATAATATCAGGATGATCGTACGCCAGACATCCCATATTTGCCCCTTCGCGTTTACCACCCTGTGAAATCATATCTACGATTTCATTCATCGCGAGCATGACTTTAATCGGCCCGCATGCTTTACCTTGTGTACTTTCGATACGAGAATCCTTAGGTCGAATCTTCGAAAAGTTAAACCCAGTGCCTCCGTAGAAGCGATGCACCATCATGCAATCGTTGAATGCCTTAGAGATGGATTCCAAGGTATCATCAATACCCAGAACATAACACGCGGAGAATCCTCCCTTCTTGGATGTCCCTGCATTCACGAGTGTCGGAGTATTCGGCAGGAACACTCCATCTCGCATGACTTCATAGAAATCCTTCTCATCCTGAGGATTCGATGCGATAGCTTTGGCTACCCTCCTATACATCATATCCTCATTTTCTCCCTCCTGGAGATACCGTTCATCGAGAACTCGCTGTCTCATTGAATCGGATCGCTTTCCTTTTGCATCTTCTGATAACATCCAATCACCCCCACTATGCACCATATCTGATACCAGCTGAACATAGCTACGACCGCTAACGACTGCGCGATATATAACCCGTATACAATCCAGAGAGAATTACCCAAGATCCACAGGATGAACCCACACAGACGTTTCTTGTGAGATTCAGTTGCGATCAGCGGCGTGCCGATAACAGATAATACCATCGCGATAACATCGATCATTTGTACACATCCGAGAACCTGAAATTCATTCTTTCGGGATTAACATCGTTATTCATTGGTGCATCATCGAACCCATCTTTGATACCACTCTCCTCTGGCGTGCACATCCGGCAGAACGCAAACTTGACATCGGTACACTTCGCGGGAAACTTCTTATCTCGTATCGCATCACGGAGCTTCACGATATCTTTCAGGACCTTATCCGTATGCCATCTCTCCAGCTTGTAATCCTTGATAACTCCAAGACGCGGATTGATCAATCGTAATCCAACGATATCTCCTTGCAATCTCATATCATGATACATTAATGCGTACATGGCGAGTTGCTTCGTTAAGGATTCATGATTGATCGACCGACCTGTCTTATACTCTATCACGACGGCTTGATTTTTCTTCTTATCTATCCAGTCGACGCGATCTACAGTTCCCTCGAGGTACAGTTTATAAGAGTTCAACTTGAACTCCCTGAGGATAGGAAGGAACTCGTCTAGTCTGTCTTGCTCAGATAATGTCTTATACCGAGCTTGCTCAGCCTGAACAAACCAAGTTGCCATCGCAACCTCTTCGGGAATGAATTCCTTGGGAATAAACTCCAGCCATTTCGCAGAATCGACTACGAGCGCATACTCGAAGAATATATCTGCGAAATCGTGGAATCTTGTTCCCATGAGCATTACTTGATTGGGCACTCGTGTCACGCCTTGATTCCAAACTTTGTCGAATCTATGTGGACAGAACCCATAATCTTCCAACATGCTCTTACGGATATTGAGAATACCATTCGGAGCGTATGTAGGACCGTGACTCATAAAAACCTCAAAATCTAGGATAATATTATCCAGTTTCCTCTATATAAAGGAAATTTCTCTTTGTTCTCTCCATATCATACCTGCTGAGCTATCATATAGCCGAGTTTTAGGTTTGGATCAATACCTACCACGATCAGTGGCAAGTCTTCACCCAACGCAATGGATACACTCTCAAATAGCTCCATAGAGTTGATTACACTCTCGAGAAGATCTCTATCGAATAGAGATGAGTAAGATCCTCTTGTTAGTCTAGTTATGAAAAAGTCAGTTCCGGGGATCTCGACTTTATCCTTCCAGGATCCGTCTGCAAGATACATCGGACCATTTTCATAAGACATGATGATGTCTTTGGATGGATTGAGTTTATGGATGTATCCTTTGAGTGCTTCTGTATCAATGGAAAACCGTAGTGGATAGTTTATCCGAGGAGGTTCTGGATGATCGGAAGATGTAGCTACACATTTATGTTCGAAGATCATTATCTCGTCTGGAATGTCAGCCTCATCTACATCAGGAAACGCGTATAGAACCCCCTCGTGGTATTGTAAGACGAGTTCATCTGGAAGGACTTCATCGCCCAACATAGTAATCTCTTCTTCGAGATTAATGATGATAGACTGTGGAACTGTCAACGTAGTTTTGAATGGGGGAATAAGACCGCTTACCATCAAGTCCCCGTTTGGAGTCAGCGCATTACATGTGATCTTCTCTGGACCAAATGTAACGATGGCATCAGTGGCGACAGTTGCAAGTCCGCTGATAAAAAGTTTATACATCGGTCCATTCACAATGACCTGAAAGGACATAGCTATCCTGCGATGGTGTTGAGTATCCGCTGCCACGCGGGTTCAACAAACGCGTCAATGTAGTCTCTATCTCTGTGTATATAGAGGTGCGGACAGTAAACTGTGTGTACATACGGGCCGACATCAATGTCGAGGCGGTTTGCGAGATAACATTGTAATGACGTAAGACCATACATATTCGGGCCGACCCCCAACATCATGTCCTCAGACCTAAAGACAACTTTGAAATGAAGTTTCCCTTCTCGAATCGTACAGTGGATAAGCTGAAGGCACGGCACATCACTCTTTTCAGTATCGATGTGTGGGTACCACGTAATCGCAACTGCGCGCCTGGACACTGGACTAGATCGAAGTTTGTTAATGATATACTCAACCTGATCTGTTCCTACAGATCCATCACACGAGAGAAACTCCCCTCCCCAGTTGCGGACGCGTTCATAATAGTCATATTCGAAGAAACTCGTTCCCTTCTTCCCAAAGATGAGCTGCATTGCATATTCATCCATAAATCTCTGATCGAATTGAGCTTTCGGGGGAGGCACGAATCTGCGACCGTAGATCGGAGTTCGACAGTACAGAGTGAACTCGGGGCACTCTATCGTGTCCTGCCCGTTCTCTCCGGGATATACCTCGGGTGTTCCGTTGGGCTTCTTGAAACAATTCTGGATGACATGCGGAACGAGTTGTTCGTGCAGACTCGCTAAATCAGGGCCTTGGATGATCCTCATAGATATTCACTCCTGCTATGACATATGCTTTCTGAGATACCATCATGCACATGTTTGCGACATCGATACATTCAGACATGAGCTGATTGAGACGAGTCGGGGAAATGTCTCCAGGTTTGATATCCTGCCACGCTTCATTCAACTCCTCTATTTCTTCGAGAAGATGTTCATAAAGCATATCGAGACTGTCGTTCTTTCCCGTTGGGTGTTCTGCATCATGTGAGGCGAGTACCTTTTCCATACTGCCTGCGAATAATGCAACTTCAGTTCTCACGATAACCGGATCGAAACTAATTACCGCCACTTACATCACCTACCAGATCGAGGACGTCCCACTTTTCAGTAGGCCGGATCTCGATGTATGGTTCCAATAACTCTTGAGCAAGCGCTTTCGCTTCCTTTTTCGGGTGGCCATCATTCTCGTATGCTTGTATGATTGCATTTTCCACCGCCGTTACTGACACCGTTGCGAATTGATCGAATAGCTTACCCTGCTCTTCTCGGAACTCTGCGATCCTAATGTGTCGCATGTTCTTCCCAGCCGAGACGATTCTCAGAGTACCTTCTTCAAAGATGTCATTCAGTACTGCTTCTGCAAGCATCGCATCTAAGGTGGTTTGCGCTGCCTTAAGTTGCTTGCGTAGCTCGGGAAGACCATTGTCTTCCTCGATCTGCTTTATCTCAGCTTCCTGTTCTTTTACTCTAAGCTTCTGCCCGAGAATCTCTTCAAGCATCCACACCACCCGGCGGGTAGACGGTCGTGTTGATCCACGAGGCTTCGAGAGAGAATGCGCCCTGCCCGGTAGACATCACGGTATGACCGATGTTGATATTCGCGACGACCTGATTTTCGACCCCCTCGATTTGGGTTATGCGCTCAACGGAGACTTCGATAAAGTGATCCTTCGGCTTGTTCGTATACGATACTTGATAAGAGTGTTCATCAGTTGGAATTATATTCATGCGAATAACATCCATGAGTTGTTCCACTGACATTCCCATCTGGTTGAAATCTTCTGACATAAATAACGCTCTCCTTAATGAGTTCCAAGATTTCTTATCGAACACGATCGTTCCAGATACGTTACATATGGAAGTACGTGTGAGTTCGTTCATACTTTTTCCTGCTCTCGGGATACTACAATCCTTCATGGAGGGTGCCTGGTTGAAGTTTACTCCAGTCACCATGTTCTACGGTTTCTCCGATGGTTTCGATGTCAACTTTCTCTCCGCATATCTTACACGTACAATGCATTATGAAATGCATACGAGTAACAGCTAGATCCTTTATGAATCCATCTGAAGATCCAGTTCGTATGATCTCATTTTCCACGTGCATATTATATGCATTGAGACTAGCTGCGGGATGTTCACACATTTCCTGTCACCACTAGAAGCAGTATCCACGTAAGTGCCCCACATGCAGCATAGAGTATGATATGAGGGATGATAGGTATGTACGTCTCACGCTCTCTGAGTTGATCATACGACGTAAGCTTGTGATGCAAGATCCATCCGTCTATGAAGATTTCATCCCTACAGACGTTGTTCGTATTATCTCGGATTGAGATCCTCATTTATTATCCACCTTCTTTATAATCTCCCTGATTACATGAACAAACTGATAGTTGTGGAAAGCTTCAGATCTCATGAGAGGATGATACCATGGAGTAGCTTCGCACTTCTTCTGCTCTCTCCAGTAGATTTCCTCGACATACGCCTTGATGATAGATAACACCCCTCGAGTCTTATCCCCATCAACCTCTGTGATCTTTATATGAATCCCTTTCACCACATTCCTCAGATCTGTTTCAACAGATGTAATTCCATTGCTTAATGTAACCGCTGGGAATACGGGACACAGGATAATAGTATCAGAGAGTTCAACATCGATATCCTGCTGAGCTATCGGCTTACCATCAGCCCCACACCAACTAACTGTAGCTTTCATATTATACCTACCCGTTTTGAATCAATGAGATTTTCATAACCTCCCCTTTCAAGTTGGTTTCACTAACTATACTCGAATCTAGTTTACTCCTACATTTACCACACTTCTCTGGTTGTATAATTACTCCCGTATATGTCACGCTTACATTATACGGGGTTCCGCATACTCTACAATATCTCGTAACATCTATTGGATTCATTCCTTCTTCCTCCTTTGTAACCTGAACTTCTTCCTCTTTTTCTCTCCGTCATATGGGATCTCATCTCCTCCAAATGTGGATAGCTGGCGCTGATTAAGTACGGCAACAGACCAGGGTATCCCACAAGATTCGATAAATGATCGCATTTTGTTCTCAACCACTTTCCCAGCCATTTTTGCCCAGTCGACTCGTATGCGAGATAGTATAGTCTCGGCTCGTAGTTCGTCGTGTACACAGATAACGCCATATTCCCCATGTACATATATAAGTCTCGGCTTAACTCCTTGTGGGAAGTTGATCCCAAAGATTGTCTCAGAGTTCCGAACACCTCGTGCCCAGGAGTCATCTCCTTCAAAATCCTTAACACCTCTAGGTGTTGAGACATCATACGGTGGAACGTCTCCTCTTTTAACCTTCTCGAGAGCGTCTTGAACGATTCTGTAACCAGCTGGGAGATCATCTTCCAGAAGTACTTTTCGCAAGAACTGTTCCATAGTAGTCTTCGTGACGACAGACTGATCCGACCTCTTGATCTCAATACCCGTGAAGTCGATCTTGTCAACGTCCTGTCCATCCTTCCAGATAATATGCCCAGCATAACGTTTCTTCGCAGCTCTATCTGAACTAGCGGAGCGCTTGAAGATAATGCGACGATATAGTTTCTCGAACTTAACTGTTGGATTAACTGTCGAACCCTTTTCTTTTGCCCATTCTTTGAGGGCTTCGTTGAAAATGTTCTGCATTTGTCTTCCAGCGTCAACAGAATCGAATCCACCGAGGAAGACACTGTCTGTATCCCCATAGACTGCAGGGTGTCCTCGCTCTCTTGCGATTTTCTGGAGGAATCTATTGATATCTTGTCCAGTTCGCGTAATGAATTCCGCCATGTCACGGTCATATAGCCTGAACTGGGGCCACCCAAGAACTCCGTAGAAAGAGTTGGCGATAAACTTAAGGACAGTTTCCTTGTTCTTAGTTGACTGGTCGGCATTTCCGGCCATACGAATGGCTCGAAGCTTTTCTCGTTCATCTAATATCTCCGTGATGACTTTTGGAACCAGATGATCAATATCAGGACTAAGGTTGCAACCAATGATAATAGTAGGATATAAAGCGGTTGCATCAAACACAGCAACAAACTTATGAATGCCAATAGTAGGATCGAGGACCAATGCACCTGCAAAATTATCACCCGTGTTTTTGTAATTGCGCGTAGGCATCGGTTTCATGCCCCTGCGCATAAGTAGCGACTCGATCATCTTCGAGTTCTTTAATGTATCTTCAAGTTTCACGCCTGTTATGAAGCGCAGGGTATCGTAGAAATCAAATAGCTTAACTCTTGTGTTGATTCTATCGAGAGCGATAACATCATTCCGCCCGTACTGAAGAAATGTCGGCCAGTCTTTTTTCTGGTATAACTCATCGATGCGTGCTCCATAATCTGCATAAGCGAAATCGCCAAATCGTTTATCTGCAGATACTGACTTGAGATCCCAAGCTTCGAGTTCTCCTTCGGCTTTATACCACTTTTTAAAAGCAGCGAGCATATCAAAACATTGTCTTCCATCGATCTTCACCATCCACTCGAATCCCCGCTGTTCAGCTCGCGGCCTCTTATACCCATCGGGTAAGCGAGTGAGGCCATTTAGGGGCATGTCTATCTTGTCTGCGCGTTGGATAATGTATGGTATATCGAATTGGTTTGTGTACCAGCCAGATAGGGCATCTGGGTCGTGCTCCTGTATCCAGAGCATGAACTGTTCGTATAACTCTCTCTCATTATCGCACGCCCATTGATCATCTGATATCCACGGAACTCCGTTAGTAATTAGCGTGATCTCCTTGGTATACGAATCCATGAGCTGGATAGAAGATATCTCAAACTTCGGATCTTCCGGCAGTGGCATTATATGCGTCGGGCTTCGAACTTCTATATCGAATAATGCAAATCTCGAAGGTACTGGCTTACTCAGCTCTATGGGGATAATGGCGTTATCCTCCACACGGAAGCCATATTTGACCTTTCTATCCACGACGAATCTGAAATCGAAGAGGACGTCAGCTTCGTCTGTCCACTCGAAGGAATTGCGTAACTGAGGAACGTCGCTGGGAAGTCTAGTTATACACTTGACAACTTTGCGACCCTTAGCATCTATGAATGGACCATCCTTTCGAACTATACCATTAGGAAACGCAGGTGCGTTTGCAGGGGCATAGAAGTAAGGTTCCACTCCATGTACAGGGAAAGTCTTCGTAATCATAGGATCCTGCACAGATCGACCATATAACATAATGACAGGTCGGCCATCTCGTGTTCTAACCCAAGTAGAATCTTCCCATACGTAATCTTCGGGCATTATACCTCCGAGGCAAAAATATATTCACAGAGAAGGATGTAAAGGTGATGCATATGGAATACATGGTCCTTCTCCCATGGCATTTGCATAACGGGATGAGAGTTATGCTAAGTAGTCCGCATCTGGATTTTACATGGCGTGCGATTCCATCACCTGCAGGGTGGGATTCGAACCCACGTTCTCGTCAGTCGCGCGAAACGAGTGGTATTGCTACCGTACCTTGCCTGTTAGTATACCTGCAGAAAAATATATAGGTTGTTTACTGGCCACTCTGAACGCTGGGGTGATCCCGGCTTTGATCAGATTCAGTTTGAATGACCGTGGGTTCCGGAGTGACGTAAATGACTGTAGTGTTCTCGATAGTAGTGTTAACGTATGTGACATTCGGTAACATAGTTTGAACTTGCTGCGTAGAACTATCTTCGATTACTTGCAGTAGAAGTTCGTATATGGCGAGATTCTGTTCATAGGTACAACTTGTATTACCAAGTAATGATGTGGTATCTTTTGAACATTCTTGAGCATTTTGCATATAAACGCTTGCATTTTCGACATGAGTCGGTATGGCCGACGCAGACGTAATGAGCAGGCCAATTGTAAAGCACATTGCTAGAAGTACTATGGATTCTTTCATGATATCTTCCTCGTTCCAAGACTATACGGGATCATGATGGATGGAGTATGATACCTAGTAGCCGTATACTACTAGGGTACTCTTTCACGCCCCTCCGCGGGGCAACCATATCAATGATCTTTCCGCGTCTTGAAACGTGGAATACCTAGATACGGAGTCGAACCGTTCCACGGAGGTTATCCGTCTTGCTACCGTTACAATAAGCTTCTAGGCCCCTGCGCGAGTTTACCTCGAGGATTATCGCGTAGTATTTATGTTCTATTCTACATGGGTGAACGTACCAACCATTTGTTAAAGAGTGGGATACTCCCGAGTGCGACGTAGACTGTCGACTTGGCGTTCTGTTATTACCAAGAAGCCTCTCGGCCATAGAGCTGGGCAGATTCGAACTGCCGTACCTGGATGTCTTCTAGATATACCCTCGTCGTACTCAACACTCCCGAGTGGACGAACACTCATGCTGCCTTTCGCGAGTATACCTATCCAAAGTCCAGGATGATTGACCGCTACACTACAGCTCTCCAATGGGGAGGTAATTGTATTAACGTGGTAACTCCCCCTCACCCACTCATACTGACAACGCTTTCTGTGGGGCTCTTAACCGATAGCCTTCGGGATGAGATTTCTCCTGCATGCAGGATGGCTATAACTCATCTGACTGCTTTCGTCAACTAGCCGGTTCATCACGGAGACAGCCACCTCCGACCAGTGATTTCATAACGCAGGCACCGGTCTATCTGCGAGGCATGTATTTATCATCGCTCGCCCACACCTACGGCGAGTCCCAGATTTAATATTTTACGTGGCTGAGCTGTCCACGGAGGGATGTTTGGTTCTTAACGCAGCTAAGCTTCCAACTGCTTCGACCCTATTATTTGTCTGTATGTCGTAGGGTGGACGTGCATGAGAATAAGTTTTACAGATACACTACTCAAATGTATCCAACCCATTGTTTCATGGGGATGAGAACATCTGGATTTGAACCGGAGTCTAGAGGTCCCAAACCTCCAAGCATAGACCAGGCTAACCTATGTTCCCTACCGTATTCCATCAATGTATATGATCATATCCAACAGCTCATCCTGTGTAAGCTTCACTACTGTACCGAGTTCCTTATACTTCGAGTCCGTAATGTTCATGGACCCAGTAATGAATGTCCCATCTGAGAACAATATGCACTTCGCATGCATCTCATCGACAAGACGGATCTTGATATTCTTGT
>Ga0172381_10006797_pt1 | contig 11423 bp, 11 predicted proteins | sample Leawel6488metaG_FD_119754 | JGI IMG/M metagenome (GOLD analysis project Ga0172381, IMG submission 119754) | Leachate microbial communities from a municipal landfill in Southern Ontario, Canada - Leachate well 64-88 metaG | ecosystem: Engineered > Solid waste > Landfill > Unclassified | place... | reverse complement strand
TCACCCATGTTTACAAGAATAATTGAATATTCCTTGCCTAATAAGAAAGTGCCATTCATTTCTTCTGGGTAAAAGATTAGGTTTTCATCAAGATTATACTCTTCTTCTTTGTTTTCTCTAAAAAGAACAGGCAAGATAATAGTCTCGTTGTCATAAGTTATTTCTATCTGACTGTCTATTGTCTCATTAGTGTTAACATCAAAGTAGAGAGTTATATTTTTTCCCTGTTTAATACTACTTATCTCGGTTTTATCTAATTTAACATTCTCATTATCGCATGAAAGTGCTATATCAGTTATTGTTCTATTTGCCTGGTTTATTACAGTAAAATTAAATTTGTAATTTTTGCTAAAATTAACATACTTATTAAAATTTTCTGGATTTACCGCTAAGAAGTTTGATTCTATGTCTACATTAGAAGGATTATGCGTGATATTTATTAAAACAGGCAGAAATATTGTTTGTTCTTTGTAAGTCAGGGTTATATTTGTTTTCAATGACTCGCTAATTTTAAAATCAACTGTTATTTTTATAGTAGTATAGGGGGCTAATTCATCAATAAAAGATTTACTTAAAGAAATCTTTCCTGATCCTGAAGATAAAGAAATATCCTGGATAGTATTGTTTCCTGAGTTGATAACCGAAAAGTTAACCTCATAATCTGTATCATTAAGTACAACTAGATTTAATGAGTCTGGAGAAAAGTCAACTTCATCCCCTAAAATAATCTCTTCTGTTTGATTTTCAGGAGCTAACGGAAGAGAAAGATAAACTGGAATTGTATAGTCATTAACTGTTACAGAGGAGACCAGATTTCCATAAAGTCCTTCTGTGTTTAGGTATAAATTCCTTCCTGCTCCATCAACAAGAGTAAAATTTTTTGTTTCAGATGTTGCTAAAAAGTTTAAATTAACATTTTGCACTCCGATAAAACCCAGTGTTTTTATTAAGATTTGATTGTTATTATTTAAAGAGGTTATAAAACCGGGGTTAATCTGAATGTAGGGTTCGTCAGTTGGCGAGATAATTTTTATGGGCTCTGAAAGGATAATGTCTGATAAGCAGGTGGGGGTTATTGTAGATTTTATCTTTAAAGAATAATCTCCTGCAGTGAGAGAAGAGCTTGTTAAAGCATAAAACAAAAATTTATCTGACATCTGCGCTAGATTAGAAGAAACTGCAATAGGATTTACTTCATCTCCCCTGCATAACAAAATTTTTTCTTTTGTAAGTCCTCCTGAGAAACTCCCAAGAATATCTGCCTGTATTGTCTCACCAGGATAATATTGTGATTTGGCAAGTTGTATATCTAGGGCATATATCTGGGGAATTAAAAATAAAGAAGATATTACTAAAAAAATAATTAACTCTATTTTTCTTTCTCTCTTTTTCATAGGTTTTAGAGAGAATTTAGATTAATAAAGTTTATTGTGATAAGACGGGAATTAGAAAAGCTTAAAAAGCAGAAATAATTAATTTTGTTGAGGTGATGGTAACAGAATCACCACAGAATTCTGAGAGAGTATAACATGACAATACCTGATAGAAAGTTAATTGGAAAAAATGTAAAGTTAGATAATGGGAATTATAGTGATGATTACATTGCTGCGTTAAATAAATTTGCAACAGTAGATGAGGTTTTTGGTCAACATAAAGAAGCTATTGCAAAAGGAGAACAGTCTCCAATATGCAGATGTGTTATGGGTACTCTTGGAAAGTCAGAGTATGAAAACCACCTTGTATCCCTCATAATGATTGCTGCAAGAGCAGGAGAATGGAAAGCAGTAATCCGTGAACCATTAACACAAAATCAGGGATTAGAGACTGTAATGGAAAAAGGATTTGGTTATGTAGTAATGAATGAAGGTAAGAAGTTTTTGCTACCTTCTGCCGGATATGTTGTATATTGCAAGGAACGATTAGGATATATGGAATAATTTACACTATCATCAAAATTTTAATAGAAATAAAATTACTTGCTCATACCCTTTAACTTCGCAAGCGTCTCATTCAATTCTTTATCTTTTGGAAAAGGTCTTGCTTGAGGCATATTTGGCCTCATTGGCATTCCTGATTGCGCTGGCATCATACCTGGTCTGTTCATTCCTGGAATGATTCTTCTTGGCATTCCCATACCTGCGGGAGGCATTCCTGGTTGAAAAGGTGGTCTTCCTTGCGGTCCCTGGCCTGCTGGTCCTTTTCCCTTGCCAATAATTTTATGATAGTATTCTTTTAATTTTTCCCTAAAAACTATTCCTATTGCTACGATGATTATTAATATCAAAAGAAGCCATATCCACCAATAACTCTTTGATGTTGAATTATTAGAAGAAGTCACGCAACAATCATATCCTGAATCACAGGTATATCCTGTTTTTTTAATTTCACTATCAGAATTACAAGAAAGCTTACACTCTGCTCCGCTTAATGATGAACAGGATTTTCCAGTTGTTACTGTAGTACATGTTCCCTTACAACAATTATTAGTATCACTTGCGCTTAATATCGGTGTTCCTTCACATTCCTGATCGTCTTCACAAACTACTCCGCCTTTATCATAACAAGTTGTTTCTGAATTGGTAATTTCATAATCACTATCACAACATACTTTTGTTCCTGAACAATAATAATCCAATATGTTTCCATCTGCTTTTGTTGTATCAATACAATTTGCCCGACTAGCTAAACAGTAATATCCTTCTGCTAAACAATTTTTCTTCAGGCTTGAAGTAGTATTAAAACCAAATGAAATTGTTTTTTGCATAGAGTTTCCGTCTTCATCTATGCAAGTTGCAGTTAGATTATAATTTCCTTCAGAAGTAATATTAAGAGGAGCAGACCATTTTACAGCATTAGTTTCATTAAGAGCAGTCATAGATACTTCATTTCCAAGATTAAGAGAATAAACACAAGTAGTTGCGATTTTGTTAAGAGTTATATTCACAAATTGAAGAGAAGATAGTTTATCATAGATTGCTTCATTAATCGGATTATTGAAAGTGATACTTGATGATCCGTTTGTTGATGGATCTGGTTCCTGAATATTAACTGAAAACTCTCTTGTCCTGCTGATTTCGTTTCCTAATGTATCCAAGCAATAAACAATTACACTATGGTTGCTTATATCTGGGAAAGCAGAAACAGGTATACTGCCCTGTCCTGACCATGAATGAGAAGATGTTTCTGTCATAGTATAAGATGTTGAAGAACTATCAAAAGAAAAATAACATGACCTGCTCTCAGTATTAATTTCTGCAGTTACAGTTGCTACCTGTGTTTTCACAGAAGCATTTCCTAAGGTAGGTTTTACTATAGAAATATTCATTGGAGTAACTGAAAGATTAAAATTCTTTGATGCTGTTTTTTCTTGATCAGCAATATTTTTACATGAAACACTTATAGAATGCTGACTGAAATAACTTGATAGAGAAATATTTGTTGAACCCATCCATATTGTTCCAGAAGAGAGTGTAAGATTTTGTAAGTCTCCGTTATCTATTGAGTAAGTGCAATTGTTTGCAACACTTTTTGTGTCTATTTTAACATTAACTGTTGGATAGGCAGAATCTATAACTGTTGTTTGATTTGGATTTCTTATAGTTATATTTAATGGAGTAAAATAGGTAGAAACGCTATTGACTGCGAATAATGCTATGGCAGTATCTCTTATGGATTCGCCTATACATCCACTAGTGCTTGTTGTTAATTGTTCAGTTAAATAATCTCTTGCGCCAGATGCATCAGTAGTGTCTTTTCCTAACACCCATACTGCTAAAGAGGTATAATAATTTTTTGACAGCTCATCAGATGGCTGCCAGTAGGTTCCTATTGAAGCCCTTTTATTCAGAAGTTCATTTTTATAGTAAGTCTGTGTACCTGAATCTGAAATCTTAAAAAGGAAAGCAGAAGGCAAAAGAGCAGGATAATTTGGAGAAGTAGTATAAAGATAAGGTTTAAATTTTTCAATATTTTGATTGTCTTGTTTTAGTGCCATTGCCGCCCATAAACTTCCTTCATAATCATTACAGGTTCCAAAGCAAAACGCATTTACTTTTTCATATGTTTTTCCGCCAGCAGAAGCTGAATGAGCAGTGTTAGGGATATAATAAGTACTTGAATCAGATTTTTTGTAGATAAGTGAAGTTACAAAAGTGTTATTACACCAAACAGTGATATTCTCGCTATAACAAGAACTGTCTATTTTTAACCAATAATTACCAAATGCAGGAGTAAAACAGCCTGATAAACTTCCAGATATTTTTTTATTGCTATCAAGAATTATTGTTCCTTTCTGGTTATTTCCAGAATAAAGGTCGCATGTTGCAACTCCTGAGTCTATTTCAAGATACCATTCTGTATTTGAGTCTATGTTTGCCTTTGAAAGAAGCCAAGAGTCTATTTCAGAAGTGTCTTCTCCTGTTAAAGATTTTGCAAGAATAACCATTCCAATTTCCTTAAGTGAACATGAACCACTTGTTGCGATATTTCCTGATAAGCAATTATCTTCTTCCAGAGAAGAATCTATGCTGCCTTTGATAAGAAGTTGTTCTGATTCATTTGAAGAGAGAGCAAGAAGAGAAAATGCTTTTTCTTCATTCGTAAGAGAAGAATAACCACCGCGCTCTGTAATTTTTTCCCTAAGGCAATTATAAGATTTAGTAAAATCTTCTGCTAGAACTAAATTTACTGAGACCAATATTAATACCAGCAAAGTAAATGCCAGCAATATACCCTTTTTTTTCATAGAAAAGATAAGCCAGGGGTATTTAAAACTCTTTCTATATTTGGGGGAATTTATAAATATGCTCGGAAAGGTTTTTAAATAATATTTCTGTCTTTATTTTCTGAGAAAATAAAAATGACCTACTTATATCTAACAACAGATTCAGTTGAAGCAGAAGTTTTAATCGAAGATACAAATTTTAGTCAAGAACCTAAATATAAATATAATGACATTGAAATAGAAATGGGAGAGAGTTTGATTAAAAAAATCGGATTTAATCCTATGTGTTCTGTGGAGCTTGATGAAAATATTTCTTCTAAACTATTAGCCGGTATTGTAGCAAAATTAGCCAAGAATGGACTGTTTGTTGCAGTAGAACACAATGGAGACATAAAGCGCCATGTTCCCAACGATATGGAGTGCAGAAATGGATTAGTTCAGTCAGCTCTACAAAAAGGAATTCCAAGAATGGACGAAGATACTTGTACGGTAATATTAAGATATTCTAATAATCCAAATCAGATAAGAACATTTTATAACAAATTTTATTAATTTCAGTAGAGAAAAAAATTATCCTTGCATCCCTAATGCCCTTAATCTTTCAGACTCTCTTGCACCGCCGGCGAGTGTTGCCTGTTGTAGCTCATAATCAGATAGCTTTATACCCGTAGAAAGTTCCTGCGGCATTTCTTTTAATCCTGTTGGAGCATGGCAATTATATCTTAATGGTCCGAATGGATAATATTTTAGTACTATAGTTTCTGGCATTTTACTTAAAAGTGGGGGACGTATGTAAATATGGGTGTTTAATTAAATTCTTGTTAAATAAATTTCACATAAAAATAAATCACTGACATGTAACACTTTTTTTGGAGCAAAACTTAAATACTAAAACATATTGTTTTCTTAATATATTTAGTTTAAAATGTTATACCCGCCCCAAATAAAAGAAGCAGTAGGGATATATTCCTCAGAAGATTCTTCGTCATTAGTGCATATTGCTTTAATACCTGGTAGAGTAGAAATATTAGGCCATGTTGGGGGGGAAGTTGTAAATGCTTCGAAATTAATTCGACCTAAATATAAACGAAGTAATGGCGTAATTGGAAAAGATAATATGGATATTGTCTTAGCAGTACCCAATCAACAGATTTTTCATAGAAATATCAAACTTCCACCTGTTTCGGATTCAAGAATTGAAAAAATGATTCGTCATGAAGCACAACAGAATATACCATTTCCATTGGAAGAAGTTTTCTGGGATTATCATCTTAATAAGTCAGATGCTGAATATGATTTGAGTCTCTTTGTTGCTAAAAAAGATATGATAAACAATCAAGTTGAAGCTTTCATAAAAAAGGGTATAACCCCGACATCAGTTACACCATCTTCTGAAGCATTATTCGCTATTGTTAATAAGGGAACGATAATATATCCCGAAGGAAGATCTCATTCAATAATTATTGCTGATGGAAAATCATACTTTTTAAGAACTCTTCCTTTTCCCGTAGATAGTAATCAAAGACTAATAGTGGAAATCGAAAGAACTTTTAATTTTTACAAAACACAAGTAAGTGTACCGGAAACATCATTCAGTCCATTGGTTCACAAAGGATTAAATCCAGAATTAGTTCAAATGTTAAAGGACAGAGAAAAGATAGAAGATATAAGAGAAATTTCGTTTAATAATTTTGATGGAAAATCCATTGCAGATTATATTGCGTTGGGTGCGGCAATAGCAGGGGCATATGGAACACAAGCTAATCTCTGGAGGTCAGTTAAAGAACCATGTTGTGATTTCTCTATTCCTGCAAAAAAAGCATTAGGATTTTTACGAAAAACTCTTGATGGTGCTTCTTGCAAGATAAGAAGTTTAGAAGAGAGATTATAAAAACTTCTTACATCCTCAAACAATCTTCTCGCAAATCGCAATTTGCGCATTTTCCAAAACTTGACGGCATATCTGGAACACTGTTATCAATGTTTCTGATTTTTTCTGCTATTTCTAAAACAATATTTTTATTCTCTTGCTTTATTTCAAGTTTTTGTTTTTTTCCAGAGCATTCTACAACTCCTTCCCGAATTATTTTTTTATAATTATCTTCCAACAACATGGCATAAGCAGTAAGCTGTATTTCATCTGAAAAAAATATTTTATTGTCTCTTGACTTTAATTCATAAGGGATAATTTTATCATCGTTAAACTCCACCCTGTCAATTCTTCCTCTTAATCCCAAAATATCTGACTCCAACTTCATTTCAGAAATATATTTTGGTTTTAGATTTTTCCATAACTCTTCTCCTAAAAATCCTTCTGAAATTGCCTTTTTTATTGAGGAGATTCTTATCAATATATCTTCATCAAAATTTGTCAGGATTTTTTTGAATAATTCACTTCTATTAATTGAAAAGCATTCTATCATATTATTATTTTTTAGGAATATCTCTTTTGCTATATCTTTTAGAAAATTTTGATATAAAAGCAGAAGTTCTTGCGGCTCACAATCCTCTCTTATCTGCTTTACTAAACTTTCTTCTTTTTTTGAAAAACCTTCAAGAATATTATGCCTTAACTTCCCTTCAATCATAAGTTTATTTGGAGGAGATCTTATTCCACTAACAATAGAAAGATAAAGTTTTCTTGGACAGTAAATATATGAAGAGATATCACTTACATTGATTAATTTTTTATCTTCTGTCATTATTTCTTCCACGGGATTTAAAATAGTCTCTTGAAAAACTTTTTTTAATAACATAACTAACAGGGTTTTTCGCCCTTATCTCTTCGCTTGTCGGACTTATCCCTATATCCGCATAATAAGACTTGTCAAAATTCGGTGGAAGCTTTGGTTTTGATTTTGAGTACCATGAAATCTGAGCTTTGATATAACCTGATTTAAGAGGTTCTTTATTTTTCTTATTCCACTCTTCAATTATTTTTTCTATCTCACTATCAGAAAGCTTAAGGGATTTAAAAAAAGAAAGAAGAATAAATAATGCTCTTTTTTTTCCGTCACCAGGCATGCCTTTTAATATTGCTTTTATTGAAGGAGGATATAGGTCCGAGGTTAAATTTGTTATAGTTATATCTTTAAACTTTTTCTTGCCGAAGTTTGTTTTTTCTTGTTCTATTTTCTGTATTTGTGATTCCGGCTGTTTATAGTCTAATGCTTGGAGAAGAAGCTGTGTTGCTTCTCCTGCTTCGGAGTCTGGAAGAAAATTTCTTGGTGTTACTTTCAACGGGTCTGCATCCCTTATATCAAAATCTTTTATTTTTTCAGGATTAATCACAATTGAAGCCATACTTGTTTTTTCATGAAGAGAATAGGGCATTCTAAAAAGATGCCTCGGAGAAACAAGAATTAAATCTGCGTCTATCTGACTGGATTTTACCTTTTCCTTAAAATTGTTTTTATTTGTTTTTGAATTAATACCACAATTATTACAAAAATAAAACTCTTCCTTTTCTAACTTATCCTTATCAAAAGATTTTTTTTCTCCGATAGTTTGAAAACAATTGGGACAGGAGATTTTTCGTTTTTTTGCAAAGATTTCTCCTGCAAGCTTTATCTCAGATTTACAGGATTGACATTTAAAAACAAAAATTGATTTTTTTGTTACAGTAGTTCCGCACTTTACACAATAAGTTTCAAGTGATTCTAATTTTTTATTTGGATTCTGAATATCTATCACTCTTTCTGCAAGCTTTTTATGTATCTGACTGCTTAGATAAGAACAGATAAGGCGCGGCCATTCCGGAAACATTTCTGCTGTTTTTTTCCCAGATATCTGTTCTGGAAAAGCCTTGCAAGGGATGATTATATGAAATCCTTTTGAACCTGAGAACTTTGCTCCGATATTTTTTATTCCATGAGATTTAAGAACCTCAATAAGAATTTCAGCATAGATTTTGCTATAATCTAAATAAGGTGAGTCTACATCTATCAATAAATCCCAGCCTATTCTTAAATTGTTAAAATCTTCTTGAGTCATATCAGTAGATATGCTTAATGGGTCTCTCCAAAGTTCTTGTGAACAATGAAAAGATGTTGCACCCTTTTTTGCAAATTGGATTACATCTGAATCATACTGGAATGCATCGGGTCTTTTCCCAAATCCCTCAAAATATCTTGGAACACATTCTCTATTCTTAGAAAACTCGAGAATATTTTTTCTTATATCTGACCGTGAATAGTATAGGACTGATATTTTTCTTATTCTTTCTTCTTTAAGGCTTATCTTATTTTCTTTTTCATTCTCTTTTTTTATCTGCTCTTCTACCATGAGGAATTATGACAACCCAACTTTAAATATTTATACAGATTTTTTGTTGAATATTTTAGTGGTTAAAATAAAATATGCTATGTGAAAGATAAATGTTTAAAAAGCTAAACAGGCTATAAAATTAAATTCAGAAAAGTTCAATAGCGAATATAAGAAAATGACAAAAGAAAATCTTGAAGAAATCAGTATGTTAAGACGTTTTATCTTGGGAGTTGGGATTATAGGATTTCTTGGTTGCACGGCATTGGGTTATGTTTCTTGTGTTGAACAACGGGGAAGTATTTCAAAAGCGAATCAATATATCTTAGAAGGAGTCAAATATGGTCTCTCAACATTAGATAATGCCCCCATGCATGCCTGCACTCCCTAATTCTCAACCTGCTTAAAATCAAAAAATTTAATTTGTTTCAGTATAACAATATTTAAAAGCCGGGGTGCTTTTTGTTGAATATGCTATTAAAATTAGATAAACCAAAACTATTTTCAGATATAATAGGAATAATCTCTGAATTAGTTTTAGAAGTTAAAATAAGAGTAAATCATGAAGGAATGAGCATAATTGCTATTGATCCTGCAAATGTTGCAATGGTTATATTCAAGGTTCCAGCAACTGCGTTTACACAACTTGAAGTTCAAGATGAAACAATAGGAATCAATCTTGAGAGTTTTAAGGCAATCTTGAGAAGATGTTCATTAAACAGCTCCCTAGTTCTATCAACAGAGGACAATACTCTAAAGATAGAGATAATAGACAAAATAAAAAGAGAGTTTACACTTACTCTTCTTGATTTAGATTCTAAAGATAAACCAATTCCTTCCCTTGAGTTCACAACAAAAGTTGAAATGAACTCTATTGATTTCGCAGAAGCAGTTGAAGATTGTGCTATTGTTTCAGACTCTTGTGGTTTTGAAGCAGAAGGTGACAAATTTGAAATATTTGCAAAAGGTCCGCTTAATTCAGCAAGATTGGCTTATTCTTCTGATGAAGTTAAAATAGAGTCAATGGAAAAGGCAAAAAGCAGATATTCCTTGGAGTATTTACAAAAAATGATAAAAGCAACAAGGATAAATGATAAAGCCATATTAAATTTTGGAAAAGACTATCCTCTTAAACTTGAATTCAAAACTCCATCTATAAAGCTAGCATTTATTCTTGCACCAAGAATTGAGACCGAAGATTAAGGTTTGTCCATATTCTAATTATTATCAACAAACATATTGATTTGAGAAGACTGACACGAGACTAATATTTAAAACTACATGTTTCTACTTTATTTTTACTCAAGAAGTTAACTTTTCTGCCTGTTCTTTTCGTTGAGTATATCTTTTACAAAGGATTTTAACATCATCTCTTGGATTTTCCCCATTTGGATTTACTTTCACAAAATCATTAAACCAGATAGGATAATTCTCTCCCATTGCTATTCTTAAACCATCATTCATTCTACAATTTCTATATCCATTAGACCTATACTTTGTACAACTTGCACATTGCCACTCAAGAAAATCGTCTCCTTCTTGGAATGTAAGAAATTCCTGAGATTCTGCTCTTATATACCCTTTTGGAATTGGAAATCTTTTCATGTTAATTTTCTTAGAATTCGCTGAGTGCCGAAACACCTCAAATAATGAAATATGAACTCCTTTTTAAAACCTTTGACCCTGCATCTTTTCCGCCGAAATGTTTAAATACCTTTTAGGACTAATCATATTGATAATAAACCTACTATACGTAATAATATTCATACTAATATACATATGAACATTCATAAAGATATACTTGAATTTGTTAAAGAAAAAAAAGTGGTAACTAGTTCTGAATTAGCAAAGCATCTAAAGATAAGCTGGAATACTGCAGATAAATATCTTCTAGAAGAAGTTATATCTGGCAATATCGAAAGAATAAAAAAAGAGGGGGTTAATTTATGGATAATAAAATAAAGAAGAGTAAAAAATGCAACTCGCATTCGCATTTCCAGAATATTGAAACAGGACTTAAATGCAAACGCTCGCAAGTGACTTTATTTGTCATCATCGCCATACTTATAGTGATAGCAATAGTTCTTACCTATGTCTTTGTCATGAAACCCTATATTGATGCATCAAGAGTAGGAGACCCAACAGCATTCATACAGAAATGCGCTAGTGATAGCATTAAGAATTCAGAAACAAAAATACTGAACAATAACGGATACCCTAAAAATATAACTAACTATATTCTTTATCGTGGTGAAGAAGATAGTGAAAAAGTCCCCTATTTATGCACTGCATCAATGTTTTATGCGCTTTGTATAAATCAGGATCCAATGCTTATAGAGAATATAAGAACATACATTGAGAAAAATGCAAAAAGAGATGTTACTTCTTGTTTTTCTGATCTTGAAACTAAATTAAAAAAAGGTGGCAGAAATGTTAT
>Ga0172381_10006795_pt1 | contig 11423 bp, 14 predicted proteins | sample Leawel6488metaG_FD_119754 | JGI IMG/M metagenome (GOLD analysis project Ga0172381, IMG submission 119754) | Leachate microbial communities from a municipal landfill in Southern Ontario, Canada - Leachate well 64-88 metaG | ecosystem: Engineered > Solid waste > Landfill > Unclassified | place... | reverse complement strand
GTACATTCAGCAACGATGGCAACTGCCAGAGCACGTTTCAAACCCTTGGTTTCAATGATGGGGTTAGAAACGTTGTTGAGATTGATTGGCGGAGCAGGAGGAGGAGAAAGTACAATGCGTTCACCCTTCTTTTCTGCCTTCTTGATTTTCTTCTTCTCCTTGACGATCTCCTTACCAACTTCTTCCTTCGTTACACTCCTCACTTCACTCATGGTAGATCTCCTAACCATAGTTTTCTTAGGCAAAGCCAGTCTGTATCTACAAACTGCAACCTTACCTACAAAGGTAATAAACACTTCATGGACCCAAACGGCAAGTCCTTTTTGTCTATTGAATAAAGTTATTTGAACTTATCTAATTATAGTATCGTGGAATAACTAAGATAATAAAAGTAGTTGTTCTTTTGGTTGCTATGGTGTTATTTAAAGGTAGGCAGGCTAAGGGGTTAGGCGACAGCAGGAGATAAGACATCATGGGACTGATTTTTACTACCTTTATATTGCTTTTGGCCTTACCTTTCATAATCGCTGGTTTTTGTATTCTAACATGTATAATTTTTCATTTTACAGGCAATGTTTCTGAATCTAGTGGTCCAGTGGATCTAGGGAAAACATGGGTTACAACAAAATTCTTTGGAGTTAAGTTGTGGTAACTGAATTGACTAAATATTGGAAATTGAAAAATAAAATTCCTTATGGATTGATAGAAAATTCAGATCCTAGATTAACAGTTTATACAATCGCAATTTTTAGATTCAATAAGAAACAAGCATTACTCGTAAATAAGAATTTAGACATTATATGTCATATGGAAACAAGGTATGCACAAAAACTCATTGATGAAGCAAAAGAAAATGATTGGATTACAGTTGAAATGGAAGATACAAAACATGGTCCTCGTGATTCCAACTATCCTGAAATTGCTGATTACGTATGTTGGGTTGAAATCAAAAAATAAAACAAAGGATTTGTGTATACTGGTCTAAGACGGTATATAACTAATAGGTAAAGGGGGTTTATATGAACGAGTTAGTAAACACAAACGTTTTTCCCGGGATGGGTTACAAATTCTCACAATTTAATCCATTTCAAAGTGAATTTTATCCACATCATACAGAAGATAAGAATGTGGTTTGCGCAGCACAAACTGGAGCAGGAAAATCTGTAGTTGCAGAAATGGCTATTTACGATGCAATTGTTAATAGAAATGCTAGAGCTATTTTTCTTGCTCCAATGCGAGCATTGGTCCAAGAAAAGTATGATGATTGGACTAAAGAAGGCCATACCTTTAAACAATTTGGCGTAAGTATTCTTTCAGGTGATTATAAACTTACAGATGCTAAAAAGAAAGAATTGCTTGAAAATAAAATCATTGTCATGACTTCCGAAATGCTTGATAGCCGTTCACGACGTATGAAAACAGAAGGTAACGTGTGGTTACTTGAAACAACCACACTTATCATCGACGAAGCACACATTATTGGAATGCTAAATGAAGGTGAAGATTCTTTAAAAGCGCGTGGTCATAAACTTGAAGCTGCAATAATGCGTTTCACTAATCTTAATCCTAATTGTCGTATTATACTTTTGTCTGCCACATTACCTAATCTTCCTCAACTTGGCGAATGGCTAACAAAACTCAATAAGAAAGAAACTATTACTATCGTGTCAGATTGGCGTCCTCAACCTTTAGAATGGCATGTTGAAACTTACCAAGAATCCTCAGGTTATGGTTCTTACCATATAAACAAATCACGGATGTTTGAAAAAGCAGAGATTACACTACAGCAATATCCTGAAGATATGTGGTTAGTTTTCTGCCATTCTAAAAACGATGGTCGTAGATTTGTATCACAAATTTCTGAAAATAAAATGATTAATCCTGATGGTGAAACTATACCATTCCATTGTGCAGATTTAGAAAAAGGTGAACGTCTTGGTCTTGAAAATGGTTTCAGAACCAAATCTGCCAAGATTATGGTTGCTACCTCAACACTTGCCTATGGCGTAAATCTTCCAGCAAGACGTGTCATGATTCTTGATGATAAACGTGGCCTTTCACCTGTACACCCATATGATATCAAACAAATGGGTGGTCGTGCTGGTAGGCCCGGAATTGATCCTCGTGGTGATGTGCATTGGATTGTTGGTGATAGATCAGCAAATAAAGCAAACTATCTTATTAACAATATGCCAGAAGCAAAATCTCAAATGTTTGATCTAGATACTTTTGCTTTCCATGTAGTTGCAGAAATAGCAGAAGGTGACATTAATAATGCACAAGGTGTATGGGATTTCTATAATCGTTGCCTAGCTCGTCATCAAGGTGCAGAAGTAAGTAAAGAATGGATTACACAACTAGTAGAAAAACTTATAGAAGTCAATGCAATTAAAGTTTTAGAAGATGGATTTACATTAAAAACCACAGGTTTAGGTCGCGTTGCTTCTTGGCTTTACTTTAGTCCTTTTGATATTTGGCATTGGTACAATAATCTAAAAGTTGTGGTCGAATCTAAACGTACTGATGACGCGAGTATTGCGTGGATGTGGAGTTGTGTACGTTCCAATAACATGACGTATATTCCAAAAGATTGTGCTGATGCAGTACGCAATTTTCAAAATGAACTTGCCAATCTTGGTCCTTGTCGTGGTGCTGAAACAATGGCATTAGGGATTTGGTTACAATTGAAAGGTACAGAAACTAAAGATTTTCCAAGTAGTTGCATCGCTATGGCTCGCAACTATATTTACGATACTGAACGTATTGCTCAAGCCCTATTACTTATAGATAAGATGTATGCTAAACTTGATGCAGACGGTTTTATCAAGCAATGTGCTATCCGTGTTTCATATGGTGTAGATTGGGATGCAGCAAAACTCTGTATGCTTCCTGGCATTGGCAGAAAGCGTTCTGAAAATTTGATTTCTAATGGCATTAAATCTCGTGAAGATTTGGTGCAGAAAGAAAAAGTTGGACGTGCAGTTCTTGGAGATAAGATTTACGATAAAGCAATAGGATTGGAGATTGACAATGGATAATCAGGAATTTCTTAAGGAGTATGCAAAACAGCGAAGTAGTCACTACTTCGTACAATTTTGGGGTAACGACACAGCACATTCTGGATTGACCATTAAGAAAGATGATGGTTCAGAAATTGTTGTGCTACCCAAGGATATTTATTGTACCGATCTTGGTGAAATGTGTGGTCAGTGCAGATGTGGTCATGCAATCCGTTACGAATATTGGCTTGGTGATTATGGACCAATTGGTTCTACTTGTATTACTGTTCTTACCGGTCTTGATGGTGCTAATTTACGCACACTTCTTCGTGGTGGACAGTTTGTCAAGAAAGATTTGGAAGAATTTAAACAACTTCAAGAAGAATTTACTAATCTTGAAGAACAACGTCACAAAGACATTATACTCAATACAAGATTAGATTTCCTTGAAACAAACAATCAAGTACCTCCTGAAGTACAACTCTTTATCGATAACAATAAACCAATTCCTAAAAATGTTGCCCTTTTAATCTATCGTCTAGTAAATAAATATGATAAGAAATCCAAAATTGCTGCTACCTATGGCGCTCATGTTGCTAGAGCATTTTCTGTTTATCCTGAACTTTGTTCTGAAATAAAAGATATTATTTCTGTTAGTGATATTTCTGATATCGATGTTGAATCTAAAATCCACAATACTGTTCGTGATATTGGTAGTAAGATTGAAGGATTGCGCGCATCTCCTAAAGCAGTAGATTTCTTTATCAAACTTGTTACACGTATGGAAAATCCACAATTCATAGATGCACTTAATGTACTTGTTATCCTAAATAAAAATAAAGGAAATTTTGAAGAGTTCTGGCGCGATATAGTTACTAATCTTTTGAAAACTGCTCTTGTTTATGGACTTACTGAAAAACAAGTTGCTGTGGTCATCGACAAGACCTCTAGTGGTGGTCCCGGACTTTCTACAAGATTTAACGATTATATTATTAAACAGATGTCTCCAGAAGAAAAATCCAAAGTTACTCCAGTAATCATTTCTACGATTTCTAAACCGACATCTGAAGAAGATAATGATAATATTTTAGATCTTGACCCAGATATGCCTCCAGAATTATAATATAATTTGAATTTTTAGTGTGTAAACCATTGCATTAGGAACAACCACTGTGGTATGGTATGTATAAGCATACAGTGCATGTATGCGAAACAAATAAAGGAGAATCGTCATGTCTTGGGAAGAAGTGCCAGCAGGACCGAGCGGTGGTTTCGCTACAAGAATGGCAGCAGATGAAGTTGCCATTGTAATGTCCAAACAAAGGAATACGCCTGTTTACCGGATAAACATGGCTCGTACTCTTTTCCCTGAAACTGCTAAGGCAATCGTCATCCGACTTGACAAGGAAAAGAAACGCATTGGTTTCTTCCCTGCCAATGGTAAGAGTGATAGGCGACTCAGCAGTTATGGCACAAACTCTCGTCTTGTTTATGTCTGTCTCCCTAAAAGTATTGCAGATCTTGGATTTACCAAAGGTAGGTATCATTTCAAGAAACTTGAAAAATTTCCTGATATGTTTTTCATGGTTCGTCCTGAGGATAAAGTAGGTGATTTTCTCAGTGATGAAGAACTTGTCAAGAAACAGAAGGAAGCACTTGCCGGTAAATAGAACTTTATCTCAGAGTTTCTGACATAGTTATCCCTTTAGTAAGGGGATAACTATGTCAGAAGTTAAAGAACCCAAAAAACGTGTTTTATTTCCTTGGTTAAAGAAACATCAAGGTAGAGCATATAAATGTTCCTTAGCATTAATCGCAGATAAAGAAGGTTTTGAAAAAGTCATTAAAGGTGATATAGCCTTTAATGCTCATCTCAAGATGATCGTAGATAAAACCAATATAATTTTTCCTTCTATGTACAAAATGGTTCGTAAATTCTATAACAAGCGTGGACGTGAATTAAGTAAAAAAGAATTTATTATGGTTGCTGCCGCTCGTTTAACTTTTATGTTCAAATATGAAAAGGAAAATAAAGAAGTTATTCGCCTTCCTGAACATCCTTCTAATGCAGAAAAGTTAAAACCGATTGTTGGTTTTTGTGAAAGGTTGATTAAAAGTGAAAAAACGTACAAAATCTACCGAACAGAAACAGAACCTCCAAATAAAACTAAACAAGGGTGATGTGATTTTATTAGATTTTGATGGAACCATCACTAAAACAGATATTTATCCCGATATGGCTCCTCCTAAAAAAGGAATAAGAGAATTCTTATATAAATGTAAGAAGTATGGAATTATTATTTTCATATGGGCAGCAAGATGTAATAATTCTATTCTTAGCAAAACAAAATATCCAGTTCATGGAACAGATGCTATGTGTGGGATTTCTAGATACATGCAATATTATGATCTACCTTATACTGATATCGCTATATTCAATAAACCCATAGGTGCTCATTTCGCTAAATACATAATAGACGATAGATCGCGTCCAGATCATTCTTTCTTTAAGTTTGGAGACTAATATGTTTATTCCATTCACACCACATCGTGTCAAATTAAAACCTGATACAATAAAAGAACTCGTTAAACAAAAAATTCTTTTAGATGAAGAATTTCAAATAGATTTCCCAGTAATAGCAATGGATATAAAAACAGAAAAGCAAAGTGTGGTAGATAAAGAAAAAATTGAAGATGAAGAAGAAGAAGGCATACATTATAAAGAAATAGAAGTTTCAGAAATAATGTTACTTATAGGGATTGAAAATTTTGGTTATCATTGGGTAGATCAAGATGAAATTATTTTTCTAATACTCAAATAACCTTTTACTGTACCTACCAGCATACCACCTACCCCTATTTGAGCGTCGTAGATGCGTCTGTGCAAAGGCCAAAGTGTTCTAAAAACCCACTAGCAACCGTTTTGTGGGTTTAGACTTAAATATCTTCCACAATTGCTCATTATTACAGACAGCAGGATCTTTTCCAGGATATATAGTTTCTGACATTTTATATGTCTCCATATATTCTGTTAAAAGATTGTAAGCAGTATCTTGCCCATCTAATCCAGCTTTATCATGATCAAATAAAATATAACATATATCAAACATCTCACTTAATATTGATGCCCTTTCTTCAGTAACATCTGTGCCCATATTTCCAATAAATGCACAATCAGTTATATTATTTCTAATCGCAAAACTTTTTAATTGAAAAATATTAAATGGACCTTCTACTAAATAACATTTTCTTTCTCCATTAGTTTCATATAATCCATACAAATGATTTGTTGCATCACTTCCCTTTTCAAATAAATTCTTTTTCCGCCAAGACTGTACTGCTCTATTAGTAAAATATATAAATTTTCCATCTCTTGAACGTAAGGGTAATATAATTCTATTTGTATATCTTCCAGAATCACAATAATAAAGAGCGTATTTACTAGCGATATATTTAACCATCATTATTCCGTGTTGTTTTAATCTATTTCTTGTATTTAAATATTCATACATTGGACTTTCATCAATAGCCTTTTGTGGCATTTCTAAATTAAATTCCTTTACAATGTCTTTTGTTCTTTTAAAATTTTTCATCATATCTTTTAAATATACTAATGATACATCTGTTAATAAGGCTCTTTTCCTAAAAAGTTTTTCTGCTTTTTTATATGTACAAGAATTTAGATGTGAAATAAGTTTTACTACATCACCTTTTTCTTTACAAGAAAAACATCTAAATCCAAATCCATTTTCTGTGTTAAATGAAATACTAAAAGCATCAGTATTCTTTTTAGGCCAATGGAATGGACACTGGCACCTAATATTTTCACCAACAATGTGGACATTTTTACATCCAGCATTCGATAATAGATCTTGTATAAATTCTCTAGGTTCCTGCTTCAACTACTTTTACTCCTTCGGTATCACCATCTTCATTTTCTAAAACTTTGTGTGTTGTTTTACAAATCTTACACTGATACACATGTTTTCCAATTTTTTCTAAATCTACATTTTTACAATAAGGATGATTAATCTTCATTAAATCGAGCTGTATTTTGTCTATGATTTTTAATCTTTTGGATTGTTTCTTTATCTTTATATCTAACTTTTTCTCGCTCTGCATCTTGTGCTTTCCTTTCACGTTTTATTCTGTTTGCTTCTGCATTTCTCCAGTAACTGGATGGTTTAGAACTTATTTCTGTATTTGTTTCTTTTACAACAATTCCAGGCATACCAAATTGTATCTGCATCTTTGAATTACATTTCGGACATATTATATGATCTTTATTTGTAGCAAGATCATCTGAATCTTTGAACAATAATTCTTGTTCAAAACTGCACGATGTGCATTTAAAGTCTGAAGTTCGTGGCATAATTTTTCGACCTCATGGGTTTCAGTTTTGTAAGTATCACGACAAGGTAAATCAAAAAAGTTAATTCTATATTCCAATAGTAAATACTATTCCAAGATGGTGCTAAATTAATCAATCCAAAATAGTCTAATGTTCGACAAATTATTGTGAATATAAACCACTTAAATTCAATCATAACTGTAGTTGCGGTCCTGTGTAGTAGTCAACAGCGGCCAACATTCCCAACCGAATGGAGTACTTACCTAGTATTTTCGTCCACTCAGTGCTGGCGTGTCACACATGGCCGGATCCTCGGGTTCTTTCGAACACCGCAACCTATTACTCCTTATTTCTTATTTCCAATGTCTTCATCTTCAGTTGCACCTTCAGGATCTGGAGTTTCTTTAATTCCATTATTTTCTTTCATTGGTATAAGCAAACTTTCACCTTCATCTTCATCTTCTACTGTATCTAGCGCAATAAAATCACTTGCATCTCGTTTCAATAAAGATGCTGTACTATCTTCGAAAGAAAAAACTTCTACACGACATTTGTTTTTCATATACCTTACTGCATCAATATAATTTCCATTTCCTGAAACAAGTGCAATACAATCTAACTTATCTGCCCATTTTATCATCTCAAGAACAATACCTATTTCCCAACTAACTGTATTATATTGAGATTCAACACCAGTAACTTGATTCTTACGAGTTTTAAATTCCATAAATTTCTTAAACAAATCAAATCCATTATCATACAACATATCAGTAAAATCTGTAGTTTTAATGTCTGTTTTTGAAAGAATAAAAGCATTCGCCGTTACAATAGTTCTACCATTAGCAATGAAAGGTAGAAGTTTACCATAATTCAACTTACTGTTAAATAGATTTTTTGCAGAATAATACATATTCTGCACATCAACAAAAACACCTACTCGTACAGCACTATTAAAATCTTTAATGTTTGCGTTCTTACCATCCATGACTATCTCCTTGCTAGATGTGCCATGTAACCATTACATAGCCATAGGTATATAACTATTCTTTTAAATCTAAAACAAATCCATTACTTTTCAATGACACTATTATAAATTTCTTGTGATATTTTCCCTTCCTTAAGATATTCTGTCAATTTCTTTTTTGCATCATTATAAGCCTTTGCTCCTTGTGTTATCTTCACAAAATCATTTTCAAATGTCAAAATATATTCAGGACCAATTTCTATTTTACCTGCTTTTGTTTCTTGATTTGCGCCATTATCTCTTGCAACTAATATCTTCTGTCGTTTTGCAGGACGCAAAGTTCCTTTAGTATCTTCAGGAGATTTATCTAATCGTACCTGTACATATTCAGTTTTATTTCCTAAGCAACTCGTCAATAGCATCATTACTAAGCAAACTATCATCAGTTTCTTGATAAGCATTACCATCTTTCACCTCCACTGTTTCGCTTGTAGTGAACAATTGTGTAAGAAATTCGGGGAGCTGTTTAATCAGCTCCCCGAATATCATTGTCAACAGTTGAAGAAAAAACTGCATGACTCACCTCTAGTTTCAATCCACACCTCTCTTGAGGTGAAACACTTCTAGACAGGAGTAGGTGTTGCAGGAACTTCCGCTGCCGCAGTCGCTGCTGCAATCGCTGCCTTATCTTTATTGCGCTTAGTCACGATGTCACGAATCTTAGCAAACGCAATTTCAGCACCCCATTTTGCAAGAATTTTAGCACCTTCGGAAGTAGCAACATCCTTTGCTTTAGTCCAAGCAAGTTTACGAAGTTGTTCTTTTTCTTCAGGAGATAATTTTCCATCTTTGGAAGTTTCTTTAAAATTCCTACCAAGTTCATTCCAAGCTGCTTCAACTCCTGCTTCCAATGCCATAATTGCATCTTTATGTGCTTGATCCATATTGGATTTACCAATAATCCAATTTGTAAACCAAGCAAGAACAGCGACCAAACCAGCAACGATAATTTCCATCAAATGAGAAAGAAGAGTAAGGATTGTAGAACCCTTATCTTCCACTTTTGGCGCAACATCTTCGCCAAATACGACAAAACAACTCAACAACACTACTGGAACCAACCAAATCCACTTCTTCATTGCATTCTCCTTTTCAAAAGTTGACCTATATCTTTAACCTATACAGAGCATCTATCACCATCACAATACTTTTCACCTAATGCTTGATATTTCGTAAGTTTACTCCAATCAAATGGAATTGTTTTAGATTTCCACTCTTGATATTCTTCTTCTGTCATTTCTTCCTCTGGCATTTGTTTATACACTCCTTCTGATGTATGTGGTAACATAGAAACAGATTTAGTTAATGGTGCTATTGAGGATAGCACAGATTCTATTTCTTCTTCTTCATGTTTTGTATTATATTCAAACATCTTTATAATAATTCTCTTATCATCTATATCTGCTACCATTCTATGCGAACAATCAAAATCAAATGTTTCCCATATACCAAAAAAATTATCTGGTTCTTTAACACCAAATTCAGTAGACATTTCTTCTAATAAATCTACTATATCTTTTAAATCAGGATTCTTTATACATAATTCTTTAATCAAAACCCATTTTGGTTTGAAACAAATGGTATTAGAGACTGCATTATCAGCCCATTCACGCTGAACTAACACGATATTCATTGCTTGTTCCCAAATAGAAACATTTTTAGCTTCTCTTGGCGAATCACTCTTTATAGCAAATTCAAAAACTTCTGTATTATCTGAATATAAATCTTTTTCATGAGGAATTTTATGAGCGATCAAAAATTTACAAATAGGAGAATTCATTTGTATTCTTACACGACGTTTCATAATCTTAAAATTTGGATAACCTATTCCACTCGATTTTCCTGTTAATTTCGGAACAGTACCTCCTGGTTTAACTGTTGTCTTGCGAATGCTTTCACGTATTCCTGCTTCAATAGCCAACTCTCTATTCACCTTTTCCACTATTTTATATCCTTCACGCATCCATTTTGTCACTTTACAAACTCCATATGTATGTTTCCAACCAACAAAATCCATAAGACCAACACCAATTCTTCTGTTCTTAAACATAACAGAATTTGTTTCTTGACGATGTGTAGGCAATAAATTGACTGTAGAACAATAAAAAGTTGCATATCTAACAGCATCATACCATTCATATATGTTTCTACACCTTGTAGGTATAGTTTCAGAAAGATTACATGTCTCATAACTTTCTAGACCGATTTCGCCACACGGATTCAACCCTACCGCCTCATCAATTTGCACCTTATCATCTTTTCCAATTCTTCCACAATTTTTTACATTCATGAGATTTAAATAACTTGGTTCACCTCTTACTAAGATAAGTTTGGCTAATGTATCTAATTTTTCAAAATCTTCTGCACATTCTAGTGCTGCTGCATTATTTGACATCCACCCATGTTCTTTACGATAAGCAAATCTATCATCTTCATAATTCTTGAGATTTAAGAAATCTATATCATCTATTGAACCAATAGCTATTTCAGCAGATCTTCTTACATTTCCAGCCACAACACAGCATCCAACAATATTAGCCAAATCTGCTTTTAACATTGTAGATGAATAATTATCTTCTGATCTAAAATATCGTAAACAAAATTTCCTTATATTCTCATGTAATTTTATCAATGGTTCTGGACCAGAAGATATTCCACCAAATCTTTTTATAGGCAAACCAGCTTTTCTAATTAAAGAATAATCTAATATAACTGTTGGATGTCCAGGAATCATAAAACTTTCAAGCAAAATTTTTACTGAATCACACCATCCTTCTCGTGAATCATCTATTATAACTGTAATATTTTTAGATTCATTAGGCTCACCACACATTAATTTAGAATTTTTATTAACTCCAAATCCAACACCAACTCCATTCATTAAAGCATCCATCATCCAATGCATATTGTTTGGAATATCATTTAAAGTGACAAATCCACAATTAAACAAACTCATTGATCCAGTATCAAAAACATAATCTGTACCCATCGACCACAACCCACGTCCAGGAGGAAGCCAATTCATATTGAATGCGCTAAATGCAAGATG
>Ga0172381_10006794_pt1 | contig 11424 bp, 13 predicted proteins | sample Leawel6488metaG_FD_119754 | JGI IMG/M metagenome (GOLD analysis project Ga0172381, IMG submission 119754) | Leachate microbial communities from a municipal landfill in Southern Ontario, Canada - Leachate well 64-88 metaG | ecosystem: Engineered > Solid waste > Landfill > Unclassified | place... | reverse complement strand
CCTTTTGTCTATTCCTTTTGCTCGTCTGGTCTCGGTCCAGCTTTACGATGATCTGGCACCCAAGACTCTGGACTACTTCAGGCACGTGACCGGCCTTAAGGAGAGGCCTGTGGGGCCCTTGCCTGTCTTTTTTGTCTATGAGAATACCCTGCTCTTCAAGCCGGAGATTGATGCCGTCAACTTAAAGGAACTGCTGCCTGAAAACAAGCCTACCGGCCCCGTTCCTGCCGGTTCGATTGCCGTTTCCAACCAGGTTTCCAAGAAGATCGGCCTGGTGGGAATGAAGCTTGTGGATGATAAGCGGTACGGCCCGTCCGGCGAGAAATTCGAGGCGACGAACATCATCGGCCGGGTGCTGGAGCCCGAGAAGCTAAAAGATGTGTCGGAAGGGGAGACGATTTACATTAAGGAGGTGCGATGATGTTAGTCACCAAATATGTGATAACATCCTCTGAGTCGAATATTCTTCCTTCGGATATCGCCATGAAGATCTACGGTTCGAAATACGAAGTCCTCGTCAAGGAGACCTGTTTTGGAGTCGTCATAAACGGCGAAGAAGAAGTGATAAATGCGCTCGTAAAAGAGATTCGGGCTCTTGACCCTGCCGGCATTTTTATCAAGGACCGTGGATTTCCCCCGGGCGATCCCAGGCGCTGCCGAGGTCGCAGAGGTGGAGGCGCGAGGCCTGGCTTTTATATGATCGAGTCCGAGTCCAAGATGCTGCCTTTGATCTCCAGAGCACTGGCCTTCCAGGGCGATATCCCGGACATTCCTGAAAAGAAGAAACCTCTTCCTATCAAGAGGCTGGAAGAGATAATAAAGAATGGTTTATCCTGAGGTAAATCAATGGCAAAAGTTATAGTTTATCCTCCCACCAGCATGATACTCTCCGACCTTGTGGAGAGGATGGGCCACAAGGCGCTTGTGGTTCCGGAAGCGGTGCGCAGGCTCGTTACAGCGAGTGGGATTGAGTCGCCGCCTTTGAATATGACGCCAGAGGAGCCCAAGAAGGGGCTGCGTTATGCGGCGGTGGATGTCCCTTCCGGCGTGCGGGGCCGGATGTCTCTGATCGGACCGATCATTGAGGAGGCAGAGGCTGCGATAATAGTAGAAGATCCGGGATGGCTGACGGGCTGTGCCGGCTGCTCTCGAACCAATGAGCTGGTAAGGCTGCTTATCAGGACTAAAGGCGTTCCAGTGCTCGACTTATCCTATCCGACAAACGATGCCGAGGCCAAGGTCTTTGTCAGCAAGATCAGGACATTCTTGGAGGGATTGAAGTGATTCGCATTGCTCAGCTCTCTTGCGGCTCGGAGTACAGCGGCATTCAAAAAGAGATCGATCGCGCCGCGGAAACAGTAGGAGCGAAGATCATCTATCCAGAGGTATCTTTGGAGGATATTCTCAACGTTGAGAAAACTTTTGGCGTTTCCGTCTCCTCGGGCGACCTGAATTTAGCCATGGCTCGTGCGGTTCGGATCGTGCAAAATCCGGATCTCGCCGACGCCGTAATTGTCATGACCTGCTTTCGCTGTGCCGAGGCTGCTATCATCCGATCGGAGATCAGAAAATACATTCATGAGCACTCCAAGATTCCCGTTTTGAGCTACTCCTTCACGGAGAGGACTACGGCAGAGACGCTCCTCACCCGGATGGAAGCGCTGGTTACGACCGTTAAGTACAGGGGCCTTTTGGCCAGGGAGAAGCAGAAGGGCCTTACCGCCGGAATCGATTCCGGGTCCACTACTACCAAGGCGGTAGTGATGAGGGACAATGTTGTGATAGGCACCGGCTGGGTTCCCACCAACGAGGTCTTGAAGAGTGCCGAGGATGCCCTGCAAGCTGCCCTCAAAATGGCGGGCGTGGCGAAAGAAGATATCTCTGCCACTGGCGTGACCGGCTACGGACGCTTTTTGGTGGGCAAGCACATCAACGCCAGGCTGATCCAGGAGGAGATTACCGTCAACTCCAAGGGGGCAGTCTTTTTAGCTGACGCCCAGAAGGGCACCGCCACAGTTATTGATATCGGCGGCATGGACAACAAGGCCATATCCGTGCAGGACGGCATTCCTGGCGGCTTTACCATGGGCGGAATCTGTGCGGGAGCCTCGGGCAGGTTCCTGGAGCTTACAGCGAAGCGGCTTGGTGTCGATATCACAGAGCTGGGAAAGCTGGCACTTAAGGGCGACTATAGAAATGTAGCCATGAACAGCTACTGCATAGTCTTCGGCACGCAAAGCCTGGTCAACAGCCTTGCCCTGGGCTGCAAACCGGAAGACGTAGCCATGGCTGCCTGCCATTCTGTGGCCGAGCAGGTCTTCGAGCAGCAGCTTCAGGAAGTGGAGGTTAAGGAGCCGGTGATAATGGTCGGCGGAACCTCTCTCATAGAAGGACTGCCAAAAGCCATGGAAGAGCTTCTCCATGTTTTGGTGACGGTTCCCAAGAATGCCCAGTACATCGGGGCGGTAGGCGCTGCGCTGCTCGTTTCGGGATTGCTGGAGGACTGAGATGGACCCAATGGAGGTCTTCAAGATTGAGGTCACTGGCCAAGAGGAGTTCGGGACTAAAAAGTACCGAGAGCTCATCATGGACATTTTGCAGGACCTCGGCCTCATCCGGTCCATCGGCAGGCTTTATGTTTACGTGGACATACTTAAGCCGTACTTTGCGGTTTACGGGCTTCTTCGCTCCGGAATTCCGCCGCTCACCGTCAAAGATGTGGGCGATGTGCTCCGAGTTGCCGGTGGCTATCAGATCAAGATCAATGATGAGGAGCATATGGCTAATCTGCTCCGGGTGCTATGGGAACGCTACGGAAGAGAGAGGGTAGAGCAACCGGCAAGGGACATTGTGATCATAGCCTCGGATACGTCGCCTTCCGAGCTAATGGTTGCGGACCTGGAGGCGGAGTTCCTGCAGGATCTGACCGATGCTCTGGTGAGAGTGGCACCGGAAGGATTTCGCAACCGGCGCAACATAATGACCAAAGACAGCTTCTTTTTTATCGCCGCCGAAGAGAGCTTGACGCCGGAAATGGTATCTGAGATCAAAGGAAAGATCCGGGAGATGGAGAATGCTTGAGCCTGTGATGTTCACGGGAGGGCTGTACAAGCACGACCTGGTCGTGGAGCTGGTAGAGGATCTGGGAGGCTACGTCCTGCAAAAGAATGTGACGCAGACCGAAATCATCCTTTTGATATTGGTTCCAACGGAAGATTTGGCTATGCTGCAGTCACTCGCCAAGGAGCTGCGAGGGGAACTGGTGCGAGCGCCGCTGGCCGGAACAGAGGTAGCGGTGGTAACACCGACATTGGCCATTCACCATCTGCCTCATTCTGCCTGCGATATAGCCGAGTACCTGCGCCGCCATGGCTCCAAGACCAACATGATGGGGCTGGCCAGAGGCGTCGGTCGCGAGATCGCTCAGATCAATGAGTATGAAACCGCTCTGATAAACGAGCATGATGCCGCCGTATTCATCTTCGGCAACTTCCAGGAGTGCATCAAGAAGAAAGAGAGCTTATACAGAAACATCACCGTGCCCGTGGTGGTCACGGGTGGGCCGCAGATCGAAGCCAAAGACCTCCCCTATGCCTTTGAGTATGTTTCGTCCATAGGAAGAGTGGCTCACCGGGCCCGCAAGGCTACGGAGATTGGCTCCTTAGACCGGATCGTTGAATCCGTAGGCAGAGCCCTGGACAAGACGCGAGCCTCCATTGCCAAGGATCCGCTCACCACCTCGCCGCCCCGGGTCATGGACAGCGTACGCGAGCAGGTGCCGGATGTGGAGTTCTCCTATTCGCCGCTTCCCATAGCCCTCAATCTCACGGGTGTGCGAGTGAAGCTGCCCTACGATGCTTACAAGGATGCTGTAAAAGCTGTAACCTTCGACGAGGGAGTGTCGCTAGGCGAGATTGCCACCATCAAGCCGTCGCGGATGAAAGACTATATACTCGTGAGGATATTGCCTGCGTCTGAGACCGGGTTCGTCTTCTAAGGCTTTAGATGCGCAAAGCCGAACTGCCCGGAGAGGAGAAGTCATGAGCTTCGAGGATGATCTGGACACCATTTTGGTCAAGGGGAAGGAGAAAGCAGCCGAGGATATCTTAAAAGCAGTGGAGGGCACTTACGGCGAGATTCCCTATGTTTTTCAGTTCATGCAGGACAGACCCGAGATTCTCATCACCAAGGTGCTGCATAACAACGCCATCCAAAGAAGCTCTACTCTGGATGCCAAGACCATCGAACTGATCTCGGTTGCCGTGTCAGCGGCCATGCGATGCAGCCACTGCCTGAAACTGCACATTCGCATCGCCACCAATCTGGGCATTCCGGATGACCAGATTGCAGCCGCCGTATTTCTGGCAGGAAACCTGGCCTCAGCCAGCGTCCTGGCCACGGCCACCCGCCATCTGGATGAAGAGCGGGAGCTCTGCCGGGTCTGTGGGATCGAAAGCGGCGCCTGCGAGATACGTAGTGAGATGAAGGATTGAATCAATTGCTCTTTTGCTTTCCTTTTTTTTGAGCATTTGGCATTGATCATGGCCGATAAAAGGAAGTCCTACAGCTCCCGCTGCGCAGAAAGGTGCACCGTTTGATTGCCGGCGGCATGATGAGCAATGATCAGATCGCAAAGGAGCTGGATCTTGGCACTGCCCCGGCAGAGTATCACCTTCTCATGCTGGAAAAAGCTCTGGTGATCGAGCAGACGGAAGGCGGCTGGAGAGCCACGACTACCGGCCTGCTCTATATGAAGAACGTGGAGGCTAGAAGCTGATTCTTCGCATAATTGCCGTGGGGCGACTTCGGGAGAAATACTGGCAGGATGCGGCTGCAGATTTCGCTCTACGCCTTCGTCCCTATGCCCGCCTGGAGATGGTAGAAGTGTCCGAAGCGCATATCAAAGAGGCTGCCTCCCTGGCCGAGGGGAAGTTAGCCATGCAAGAGGAAGCACTGGCCATTCTTGAGAAGCTGAAGCGGCATAGCGGCCCGGTGATAGCTCTGGACCGAATGGGAAAAGCCCTCGACTCGCCCGGGCTGGCAGCAGGGCTGCACAAGATGATACTGGAAGGGAAGACGGAGGTGGCCTTTGTGATCGGCGGCCCCCTGGGACTGGCACCGGAGGCTACCCAAAGGGCGGACCTTCTACTCTCCTTTTCTATGATGACCTTTCCCCATCAGATGATGAGGGTGATTCTTCTGGAGCAGATCTATCGAAGCTTTAGGATAATGAATCATGAGCCGTATCATAAATAGTGAAAAAGCGGCTCTGCGCTGCCTTGCACAGCCAATCGGCATAGCTACAACGTTTAAAAAAGAGCTTCAGGAACTGGATCGGCTGGCTGTGACATTGCCGTTTTCCGCCAGCTTCTCCATTTCATAGAGTTCGTAGCTGCCTTCCAGCTCGCTCTTGACGAGAGCCATATCCAGCCTATAATCCTTCTTCTGCTGGACTAATTTTACATCCAGGCTTATGCCTTCATCGGATATGGAACCCGTCGCTGTGGCCGGAGTATCAGCTCCTCCTTCGAGAAGGGTGCCGTAACCTTGCAACCGATCGCCGGTCTGGATCAATATCAAATCAATTGTATCCTGCTCTGCCTTGCTCTTTTCCAGCATAACCCTCCACTTTCCCGCCAGGTCGATCGTGGGGGCCTTTTTCTCGGCGATGACTGTGTTGGTTGCCTCTTTTTCACTATTCTCTGCGGTCTCGTTCTTTACTCTTGCCGTACCGTCGGCATTTACAGTGGCACTGTCCCCGGTGGAGGACGCCACAGCATCATCAAAAATCGAGTCCTTCAGAAAATCGGTATTATCTCGGATTACCCATTTTCCGCAGCCTGCATAGACCGGACTTGCGAGCATAGCTAAGATCAATACCATGCATACAATTAACTGGCTCTTCAATTATGGCCCTCCGACAACATTTCTATTTTTCATCATGTTTAAGACGCAAATCGGCTGGCCGTGGCATTTCCTTTGCCGATCAGATCAACGCCAGAGTATATTTCATAGCTTCCGGAGATTACTCTGTCCGCCTTGACTAGATCGAGCTCGATCTGCTTGTCTATCTTGTTCCCGTACTTGCTCACGATAGTCCATACATCTAAACTCATGGTGTTCTTGGTAACAGAACCTTTGGCGCTGACCTGAAGCTTCGTGTTCTGCTCATTTAGAGTACCCATGCCCATGACACTCTCTCCGGTCTGAATGATTGTGAGGGGGTTTAAGGTAGCGTCCCCATTCTCCAGCTTTACCGTCCACTTGCCCTCCACATCCATAAATTCGGGCTCCTGGAGCTGGACCTCGGTCTGCACAGGCTCAATCTCAGCTGTCTCTACCACCGCCTGTGTCAGAGGCTTAGGTTGTGTATCGGGCATTTGCATATTAGGTCCGCTGATCGTTGTGACCGTGGGCGTCCTCTCGTCGGGCGCAACTCTTGGCCTGTTCGAAAGGGGGTCGGACGTTTTTGATTCCGGATGACCCTCCCCCGTGGAGGATTCTGTACTGGAAACAGAGGTTGATGAAGCATCCGACGACGTAACAACGGCTACGGCAGGCGATGCAACAGGAGTCACATCAATTGAATTTGCGGCGATGACGTAGCTTTGCACTTTGTGATCTTCAAATCCAGCGGATCCGGCACGCATTACCCGGACTTCGATCTGGTTTTCACCTTCATCTGCGTCGGTAGTATTCCAGGTCCAGGAGCTTTCGGCTATCCAGCCGGTTTCATCTGTAAGCTGTCCGCCGGTTGCGGGTCCCATAAGCCAAAAATCGTAGAGCATCTTTTCATTATTGGGATTAGACGCCTCTACCTTCCAGACTATGGTCGCTCCCGGGCTTTGAGGACTGGCCTTATCTGGATTTATGCTCTGGATTGTGGCATTTTTGTTCGCCTTGGAGACGTCTCCTAGAGTTACAGCGGCCTTTGCAGGAGTGGATTGTGCAGTCGATGATACGCCGGAACTACCCTGATTTTGGTTCTTGCTTACATAAAAGTCAGTGTCTCCGGATGTGTCGCCCAGTGGATTGGTGCCGCATCCTGCCCCTAAAGCCGGAGAGCTGAGCAAAAAGGGCATAGTCATCAGGCACAAGAGCGATGCTATGGAAAGAGACAATATTTTGCACTTCATCTATCCTAAACCTCCACCATTCTCAAAGTAGCATCTGATTGCAACGGTTTAAAGTTTCCCCTTGGAACGTCATTCAACGAAATATCTTCTCAATCCAGTTCCTAGTTACCTGTCCCTCGTTAGATTTATCAATCATTAAAGACCTCAAAGCTAGAACGGCCCGAGGGGCCGAGGGTGATTGAGCATGAATGCGTGGGATCGATTTATTTGGTAAAATACGATTTCTAGACACTACCTTACGTGACGGTGAACAGACGCCAGGTGTATCACTTTGCATGGATGAGAAGCTCGCCATCGCCCAGGGGCTTGATTCTCTGGGTGTGGATGTGATTGAAGCCGGCTCGGCCATGACCTCAGAGGGAGAACGCCTATCGATAAAAGCAATTGCTGATTTTGGCCTTAAAGCGGAGATATGCAGCTACGTTCGAGCTTTGACTGCAGATATTGATACGGCATTAGCTTGCGATGTAGATTCCGTTCATCTTGTGGTACCTGTATCGGATCTTCACATCGAGTGCAAGCTCAAATCCGACCGAAAATCGGTGATAAATAAAGCCGTGCAGGTGACAGAGTATGCTAAAGATCACGGCCTCATCGTGGAGCTCTCCGGAGAGGACGCCAGCCGTGCCGATCAGGATTATCTGGTCAGCCTTTACATGGCGGGAATTGAGGCAGGAGCCGATAGACTGGCTTTTTGTGATACCGTAGGCGTGCTGGTTCCCGAGGTGACGGGGGATATATTTTCCCGGCTGTCTCAATTGGGCGTCCCGATCAGCGCCCACTGCCACAACGACTTCGGCATGGCTACCGCCAACACCGTGGCGGCTCTTCGCGCCGGAGCGGCCCAGGCGCACGTGACAGTGAACGGCATAGGCGAGCGAGCCGGCAATGCCAGCCTGGAAGAGGTGGTCATGACCCTGGAAGCCCTTTATAAAATCAATACCGGGATCAAATGCCAGGATATATACCAGCTCTCTCGCCTGGTCTCGCGAATGACCGGACTTCCTATGGCCCCCAACAAGGCCATCGTAGGAGAAAATGCCTTTACGCATGAGGCGGGCATTCATGTGCACGGGCTCTTGGCTGACACCAGTACCTACGAGCCGATACATCCGGAGACCGTGGGCAGGAAGAGACGTATAGTGCTCGGCAAGCATGCCGGTCGGGCCTCTGTGGAACTGGCCTTGCGAGAGTTCGGAATCTTAGCTTCCGAGCAGCAATTAGCTCAGATAGTGGTCAGGGTAAAGGAGCTGGGCGATAAAGGCAAGCGCGTCTCGGACGCCGATCTGCAGACCATAGCCGACACCGTGCTCTCCATCCAGATGGAGCCGAAGGTTAAGCTGCAAGAGGTGACGGTGGTGGCCGGCAATACGGTAACGCCCACCGCCTCGGTGAAGATACTGCTTAACGGGGCTATAAAACTGGAAGCGGGGATTGGCGTAGGTCCTGTGGATGCGGCCATAAATGCCATAAAGCGGGCCATATCAGGCGTGGCGGATGTGCGGCTAGAGGAGTATCATGTGGACGCCATAACAGGCGGAACGAATGCAGTAGTTGAAGTATGGGTGACAATGGCAATGGCAGACAGAAAGATAACTGCTCGAGGAGCTGATGCTGACATAATCATGGCATCGGTCGAGGCGGTACTGGAGGGCATCAACCGGTTGATGCGACTGGAAGAGGAGGACAAAGCCAAATGTCTCAAAAGATGACTGGCGCTCAGGCGGTACTGGAGAGCCTGAAGAGAGAAGGCGTAGATGTAGTATTCGGGCTTCCCGGCGGCGTGCTGCTGCCTCTTTACGATGCCATCTACCAGTCCGATATTCACCATATTCTGGTGCGCCATGAGCAGGGCGCAGCGCATATGGCGGACGGATATGCCCGAGCCACGGGAAAGGTGGGAGTATGCATTGCCACCTCCGGGCCCGGGGCCACCAACCTGGTCACCGGCATTGCCAATGCCTACATGGACTCAGTGCCCATGGTTGCCATCACCGGGCAGGTGAACACCTGGCTGATTGGAAAGGACGCGTTTCAAGAGGCAGACATAACCGGGATCACTCTGCCCATTACCAAGCACAATTATTTGCTGCGAAGCGCCAAGGACATCACGCGTGTCTTCCGGGAGGCTTTCTACATCGCCCGCACCGGTCGCCCCGGACCGGTGCTGATCGATCTGCCCAGAGATGTGACTGTGGATGAGGTTGAGTTTTCCTGGCCACAGGTAGATCTGCCAGGCTATCGCCCTTCCGTTAAGGCACATGAGATGCAGATCAAAAAAGCAGCCAAAGCGCTCATGGAGGCGGAAAGCCCCGTCATTTACGTGGGCGGTGGAGTGAAGTATGCCGGCGCGCACCGCGAGCTCATCGATTTGGCGACAAAGATCAACGCTCCGGTTACTACTACTCTCATGGGGTTGGGCTGCTTTCCTGAGGACCATCCTCTGTCGCTTGGCATGCTGGGCATGCACGGCACAAAATACGCCAACTATGCCATTCAGGAGTCCGATCTCATTTTAGCTATAGGCGCGCGATTTGATGATCGGGTGACGGGAAAGATCTCCAGCTTTGCTCCAAGGGCCAAGATAGTTCATATTGATGTGGACCCGGCAGAGGTGGGCAAGAATGTGCGGGTGGACATTCCTGTGGTGGGGGATGCGAAAAACGCCCTGCAAGGACTCTTAAAAGAGGTCAGCCCGAAGGGTCGGAGCGTTTGGAATGAGAAGACGGAGGGATGGAAGAAGGACTATCCGCTGCGTTATATCCCGGACATGAATGTCATCAAGCCGCAGTATGTGATTGAGAAGCTGTGCGAGCTTGCACCGGACGCCATCATCACCACGGAAGTGGGTCAAAACCAGATGTGGGCAGCGCAGTTCTTTGTGCATAAGGACCCGCAAAAGTTCATATCCTCTGGAGGCCTCGGCACCATGGGATACGGCTTTCCCGCAGCCATCGGGGCTAAGATGGGCCGGCCTGAGTGCGATGTCATCGACGTGGCCGGAGACGGAAGCTTCCTCATGAACAGCCAGGAGCTGGCGACTGCGGTCGTCAACGACATTCCCGTGAAGGTGGCGGTGCTCAACAACGGCTGCCTGGGAATGGTCCGGCAGTGGCAGGAGCTGTTCTTTGAAAAGAGGTACTCGGCCACGATTCTGGGTCGCGCCAGCCCCGATTTTGTGAAGCTGGCCGAGGCCTACGGAGCGGTGGGCCTACGTGCCACGAAGCCCTCGGAGGTCGAATCGGTCATTCGCACCGCACTGGCCACGGACAGGCCGGTCGTCATGGACTTCATAGTCAATCCGGCGGAGAAGGTCTCACCAATGGTTCCGGCAGGAGCCACGCTCAGCGAAATTCTGGAGCTGGAGTGGTGCGATGAAGTCCAATCCTGCCATCTGGAGAAGATCTATGCCCAAGGCAGGAAGGATATCCTGGGCCAGGAGGGGTTCTAGATGAAGCACACCATTGCCGTCATAGTGGAGAACAAGTCCGGTGTTCTAACGCGCATCGCGGGCCTCTTCAGCCGCAGGTCCTTTAACATCGACAGCCTCTCTGTTGGAGCGACGGATAACCCCGATTACTCGCGCATGACCATGACCGTGGAGGGCGATAGAGATGTCCTGGAACAGGTCATAAAACAGCTCTCCAAGCTGATCAACGTCATTCGCGTCAGCGAGCTGGAACCAGGCGAGTCGGTGGAACGGGAGCTGGCCATCATAAAGGTGAGCGCAGACAAAGAGAGCCGAAGCGAGATCATGCAGATTGTGAACATCTTCCGGGCCAAGATCATCGATATATCGCACAGGTCCATGATCATCGAGGTTACTGGTGACGAAGAGAAGATCGATGCCATTGTTCAACTGCTGCGCCAGTTCGGCATAAAAGAGATGGCCCGCACCGGGAAGGTATCGATGGTGAGGGGCGCGAGGATAATCAAGGCTTAAGGATTCGAGGGCTGCCTGACAAAAAGGCAGCCCTCGAATCCATTATTTTTGCAATTATTATTGACTGGAGGAATGAAATTTGGTGAAGATATACCATGAAAAGGACGCAGATTTGAGAGTGTTGAAGGACAAGACAATCGCCATAGTGGGATGGGGTAATCAGGGCCATGCCCAGGGAGAGAACCTGAAGGATTCCGGGCTGGATGTCATCGCTGCCGACCTGCCGGGCTCCAATGCCTGGAAGAGGGCGGAAGCGGACGGAGTGAAGGTCATGTCCGTGGCCGACGCGGCCAAGAAGGCGGACTACATTCAGATCCTTCTGCCGGATGAGTACCAGGGCAAGAT